>ENA-OQRB01000012-OQRB01000012.1-human-gut-metagenome-genome-assembly--contig:-NODE-12-length-137009-cov-24.176556_pt1 | contig 137009 bp, 113 predicted proteins | sample MGYA00243235_ERZ505100 | MGnify/ENA primary metagenome ERZ505100 (study PRJEB26097, sample SAMN02712145) | human gut metagenome | biome: Gut microbiome | host: Homo sapiens | place: Denmark...
AAACCGCCGCTGAAGAAATAGGTGTTCGTCCAATACCTGTTTGGTGGAGATGGGGGGAGTTGAACCCCCGTCCGAAAGCGCTTAAACAGGAACTTCTCCGGGCGCAGCAGGTTTTTTCGGGACGCCGAACGCCCCTGTTCCCTTCAGGACAGGCAAACCGGCAAGCCTGTCAGTCCGGTAGCTTCATGATGCATGGCACGCGCAAAGCTTAGCGTGCGCACGTTCACCACTCATCGACGCTCCGCTGCCGGGCCGTGGTCCTCCCGGCGGGAACGCTCGCTATTTAAGCAGCGAGAAGAACAGTTTCGTTGTTGTTCTTTAATTTATAAGATGCCCGTTTTATGGCGGTCAGGCGCCGCCGCCCGCTATTCCTGCCTCCACACCCCCGTCGAAACCGGTACATCCCCAGGATGTCGGGTGCGTCAGCCGCCTGCACCGCGAGCGCGGCGCAGGCAGGAACGCATTCTGAATCTTCAGACGAAACTGCCGATGTGTTTGTTCCCTCAGCAGGTCTCCGGCTCGGCATATTCCTCGCCGAAGGTCTCGACCGTGACGGTCTTCATCTTCTGCTCGTGGGTGGGCTTGTCGTTGAACATGCTGCGCGGGGTGCGCGCAATGGCATCGACGACGTCCATGCCTTCGGTCACCTTGCCGAACGCAGCGTACTGCTTGTCGAGGTGCGGAGCGTCCATGTGCATGATGAAAAACTGGCTGCCGGCGGAGTTCGGATCCATGGCGCGGGCCATGGACAGCACGCCGCGGGTGTGCTTGAGGTCGTTTTTGAAGCCGTTGCTCGTGAACTCACCCTCGATGCTGTAGCCCGGGCCGCCCATGCCGGTGCCGATCGGGTCGCCGCCCTGGATCATGAAGCCGGGGATGACGCGGTGGAAGATCACGCCGTCATAAAAGCCCTTTTTGACCAGACTGACAAAGTTACGTACGGTGTTCGGCGCGATCTCCGGGTAGAGCTCGGCGCGGATGATGCCGCCGTCTTCCATTTCAATGGTGACAATCGGATTGCTCATCAGTAATTTTTCTCCTTTATCGTTCTGTCGATCTCGCGTTTGGCGCTGCGCTGCGCATCGGCGTCGCGCTTGTCATAGAGCTTTTTGCCCTTGCACAGGCCGAGCTCCACCTTCACGCGGCTGTCCTTGAAATACAGCGACAGCGGCACGAGCGTCAGCCCGTCCTGCTTGGTGCGGGCGTAGAGCTTCGTGATCTCCCGCCGGTGCATGAGCAGACGCTTCGGCCGGTCGGGGTCGCGGTTGTAGATGCTGCCGTGTTCATAGGGGCTGATGTGGATGCCGTAGGCAAACAGCTCCCCGTTTTTCACGGTGCAGAACGAATCTTTCAGATTGACCGTGCCCGCGCGGATGGACTTGACCTCGGTGCCGAAGAGCTCCACACCGGCCTCGAACCGCTCGAGCACGAAATAGTCATGCAGGGCCTTGCGGTTGGCCGCGACCTGCTTGACGCCCTTGGCTCTCGGCATGGCGGGGACCTCCTTCGTGCGAAATCGTGGATATAGTTTACCACATCCGGCGGCAAATGAAAAGAGCGAAATCAGCAGAAATAACGCTGAAGCGTCGCAATGGCGTTGCGCCGGGCGACGACGTCTCCGTGTTCGCGGATGTGCGCGTACAATTGTCCGCTGCACGGCAGCGCCTCGCCGAATTCGAACACCGCGTTCGGCAGCAGCGCATCCTCTGCGTGTGTGAACAGCTCCCAGCCGCCGGCTATGTACACCACGTCCGAGTCGATCCCCTCGGGGCAGCAGCTGAGCGCTGCGGTCAGATCGGCGAACGAGCCGAAGCGAAACCGGCGCGGCGGGTCAGAAACGGGTTTTGCGATGAGCAGCACCTCCTTTTCGGCGTCGGCAGACGCCGCGTACTATTCAAAATATATGGCATTCCGTCCGGGAATATGGTATCATGCCAGAGAAGAAGGAGTGGTGGTTCATGGAACTGATCGAAGAAAAACTCAAGACCGTCGCAAGCTACCACGGCGTGATCGTCAACGTCCGGCTCGACGAGGCGCGCCTTCCCGACGGCAGCACGGCCAAGCGCGAGGTCGTGGAGCATCCGGGCGGCGTGACGGTGCTGCCGCTCGAGGCCGACGGCACGGTCTGGTGCGTGCGGCAGTACCGCTATCCGTTTTCGCGCACGCTGCTCGAGCTGCCGGCCGGCAAGCTCGAACCGGGAGAAGCACCGGAGCGGGCGGCGGCGCGCGAGCTCTCGGAGGAGACGGGACTGAGCGCGGGACGGCTGCAGTATCTGGGCGCGAACTTTACCTCCCCCGGCTACTCGCAGGAGGTGCTGCACATTTACCTTGCGCGCGATCTGCACCACGGCACGGCGCATCTCGATCCAGGAGAGTTCCTGAATCTGGAGCGCTACCCGCTGGGGGCGCTCGTGCAGATGGCGCTGGATGGTGAACTCTGTGACGGGAAAACGACCGTTGCGCTGCTGAAAACGCAGCTTTTGCTCGCGCGGGAGCGCGGAGAAGCGGCATCCGGCGGGTTGTGATTGCTTTTCCGGAAAAACCATGCTATAATCCGTTGTTAGGTTCCGTTAAAATCGGGCAAGCTATGCACGAAGCGCGGCCAAAAGCGGCTGCAGATGCGCACCGGCGCTCTGCCTTCGCAGCATGAGAGGTGTCAAATACTTTGAATAGATATGTGATACATGGCGGCAGACCCCTGCACGGGGAGATCGAGATCAGCGGCGCGAAAAACGCGGCCGTGGCGATCATCCCGGCGGCTCTGATGGTCGACGGTGTCTGCCGGATCGAGAATATGCCGCAGATCAGCGATGTGGATATGCTCCTGAAGATCCTTCAGGGGCTGGGTGCACGTGTGGAATACCTCAGCCCCTCCGCCGTCGAGATCGACTGTACGCAGGTGCGCTTTACCGAGCCGCCGTATGACCTGATGCGCAAGATCCGCGCGTCGTACTACTTCATCGGCTCGATGCTCGGCCGCTTCGGCTCGGCCAAGACGACCATGCCCGGCGGCTGCAACTTCGGCGTCCGGCCGATCGACCAGCACATCAAGGGCATGACCGCGATGGGCGCAAACGTCGAGGTGAAAAACGGCTTTGTCTATGCCGACACGCCCGACGGCCGCCTGCACGGGGCAAAGGTATATCTGGATAAGGTCTCCGTCGGCGCGACGATGAACATCATCATCGCGGCGACGCTTGCGCGCGGCCGCACCGTGATCGAGAACGCGGCTCGCGAGCCGCACATCGTCGACCTTGCCAACTTCCTCAATTCCATGGGTGCGGACATTCGCGGCGCCGGTACGGATTCGATCCGTATCCAGGGCGTCGAGCGTCTGCACGGCGGCACGTACAGCGTCATCCCCGACCAGATCGAGGCGGGCACGTATATGACGGCCTGCGCCGCCGCCGGCGGTGAAGTGCTCCTGACGAACGTGATCCCGCGCCATCTCGAGTGCATCAGCGCAAAGCTGCGCGAGATGGGCGTGACCGTCGTCGAGGGCGGCGACAGCGTGCTCGTGCGCAGCAACGGCCGCCTGCGCCATACGAACGTCAAGACCCAGCCGTACCCCGGCTTCCCGACGGATATGCAGCCGCAGATCAGCGTGGCGCTGTGTCTGGCCGACGGCACGAGCGTCGTGACCGAGGGCGTGTACGACAATCGCTATAAGTACATTCAGGAGCTGGCTCGCATGGGCGCGGACGCGCAGGTCAACGGCTGCACCGCCGTGCTCAACGGTGTGGATGGCCTGCACGGTGCGGAGGTCAGGGCGTGCGATCTGCGCGCCGGTGCCGCCGTGGTCATCGCCGGTCTGTGCGCCGCGGGGGAGACTGTGGTCACGGACATCCACTTTATCGAGCGCGGCTATGAAAACTTCGTCGGAAAGCTGCGCAGCATCGGCGCCGACATCGTGCTCGAGCGCGACGATGCCGAGCAGTGCGTGGCCGCTGCCGAATGAACATCGCCATATTTGCCAGCGGCTCGAGCGGCAACTGCGCGCTCGTGTCCGACGGCGATACCCATATTTTGCTCGACGCCGGCATCTCCGCGCGGCGCATCCGTGCCGGACTCTCGGCGCAGGATGTGACGGCGGACGCGCTCACGGGCGTGCTTGTCACGCATGAGCACTCCGACCATGTCAAGGGGCTTGCGGTGCTGCTGCGGCACGACCCCGTGCCGGTGTATGCGCTGCCTGCCGTGTGCGCTGCGCTGCGTGCGCAGCTGCCGGCCGAATGTCTGCATGAGATCGCGCCGGATGCGCCGTTTTTCCTCGGCGATGTGCGTGTGACGCCGTTTGCGACGCCGCACGACGCGGCCGGAAGCTGCGGCTACCGGCTCGACGGCTCGGCGCATTTCGGTCTCTGCACCGACCTCGGCGTCGTGACGGATACCGTGCGCGCGGCGCTTGCCGGTGTGGAATGTGCCGTCATCGAGGCCAACCACGATCCGGAGCTTTTGCGCACCGGACCTTATCCGGTCTATCTCAAGCGGCGCATCGCGTCCGACCACGGGCATCTGTCAAATGAAAGCGCCGGAGCGCTCGCGGTGTTCCTTGCGGAAAACGGCGCGCAGCAGCTCGTGCTCGGCCACCTCAGCCGGGAGAACAATACCCCGCGCGCCGCGCTTGACGCCGTGTCGCAGGCACTCACGGACGCGGGCTTTCTGCCCGGCGTGCAGCCGGAGCTCTATGCCGCGCCGGCCGATACGCCGCTCGTGCTTGCGGCGGGAAAGGCGTGCGTATGCTGTCGATAACGCTCCTGTGCGTCGGAAAGATGCGGGAGACTTATTATACCTCCGCGTTTGCGGAATATGCCAAGCGGCTGGGCGCTTACTGCCGGTTCGAATTGGCGGAGCTGCCGGAGCAGCGTCTGCCCGAGCGCCCGTCACCGAAAGAGATCCGCGCGGCACTGGAAAAAGAGGCGCAGGCCATCCGCGCGCGCATCCCGAAGGGCGCGGCCGTGATCGCCATGTGCGTCGAGGGAAAGCTCATTTCGAGCGAGGCGCTCGCACGGCAGCTGGCCGGTTACGCGGCGGGCGGCACGTCGAAGGTGTGCTTTCTTGTCGGCGGGTCGTTCGGTCTGGACGAGGAGCTCAAGCGCGAGGCGTCGCTGCGGCTGAGTATGTCGCCGATGACGTTCCCGCACCATCTGGCGCGCGTCATGCTCGCCGAGCAGATCTACCGCGCGTGCACGATCAACGCGGGCACGCAATATCACAAATAGAAACATAGGAGAACTACCATGGCGCAAGAGCTGAAAGCAGAGTGGGGCAGATCGCTTCCCGGCGATTTGCTCAAGCGCTGGCCGCGCAATGCGGACGGCGAGCTGGTGCCCCCGGCGTTGCTGACCAAGTGCACGGGCATCGATATGGACGATGTGCTGCTGGTCAATATGCTGGAGGCCTATGGCATCCCCTGCCTGAAAAACTATCCCGGGGACGGCCAGTTTGGAAAGATCATGTTGGGTATGTCCGGTTACGGAGTGGAAATTCTGGTCCCGGAAACGCTGCTTGCCGATGCGCAGGCACTCCGGGAGGGCTGCGCCTCGGCGCTGACGGAAGGAGAAGACGATGCGTAATTACATGGAAGAATACCAGCGTTGGCTCGACAGTCCCGCGCTCTCCAATGCGGAGTGGGAAGAGCTCAATGCCATCCGCGATGATCAAAAAGAGATCGAGAGCCGCTTTTTCGCCCCGCTCGAGTTCGGCACGGCCGGCCTGCGCGGTGAGATGGCGCTCGGCTGCCGCCGCATGAACATCCACGTCATCCGCCACGCCACGCAGGCGTTCGCGGAGGTCATCAAGGCCGAGGGCGCGGGTGCGTGCTCGCGCGGCATCGCCATCTGCTTTGACTGCCGCGTCAACAGCGAGCGCTTTGCGCATGAGGCCGCGTCCGTCATGGCGGCCAACGGCATCCATGTGCGTATTTTTGACGCCCTGCGCCCGACGCCGGAGCTGTCGTTCGCCGTCAAGCACTACGGCACGACGGCCGGATTGAATATCACGGCCAGCCACAACCCGAAGGAATATAACGGCTACAAGGTCTACTGGTCCGACGGCGCACAGCTGCCGCCGCAGCACGCCGCCGCCATTGCCAGGAACATGGAACGGCTGGACATCTTCAACGACATCCAGCGCATGGACTTTGACGATGCGGTGCGTCAGGGACTGGTGGAGTTCATGGGCGCGGAGACGGACGAGGCCTTCCTCGCAAATGTCCTGCGTCAGCCGATCGACCCGGACGTCGTCCGCCGCGTGGCCGACCGCTTCAAGATCGTCTACACGCCGTTTCACGGCGCAGGCTGGCACCTTGTGCCCGAGGCGCTGCACCGGCTGGGCATGACGCAGGTCATCCCCGTCAAGGAGCAGATGGTGCTCGACGGCACGTTCCCGACCGTGGAGAGCCCGAACCCGGAAAACCCGGAGGGCTTCTATCTGGCCATCGATCTCGCCAAGGAGGTCGGCAGCGACCTCATCCTCGGCACCGATCCGGACTCTGACCGCGTTGGCGTCATGGTGCGCGGTGCGGACGGGGAGTACCGCACCATCACCGGCAACCAGATGGGCGTGCTGCTGCTCGACTATATCATCACGGCGCACATCCGCAAGGGAACGTTGCCGGAAAATGCGGCCGCACTCTCAACGATCGTCACGTCCAAGATGGTGCGGCGGATCTGCGATGTGAACAATATCCACTTTGAGGAGACGTTCACCGGCTTCAAGTTCATGGCCGAGAAGCTGGCCGAGTACCAGCGCGACGGCTCGTATCAGTACCTGCTCGCCTTTGAGGAGAGCTACGGCTACATGATGGGCGACTATGTCCGCGACAAGGACGCCGTGACCGCCTGCGTGATGATCACGGAGATGGCGGCGTACTATTTTGAGCAGGGCATGACGCTGGCTCAGGCGCTCGATGCGCTGTACGAGAAGTACGGCTTCTACGGTGAGCGCACGCTCAATCTGGTCATGCCGGGGCTCGACGGTCTGGAGAAAATGCGCGCGCTCATGGCGCAGCTGCGCCGCGAGCCGCTGCAGGAGATCGCGGGCACGAAGGTCGTGCGTATGCGCGACTATCAGGACGGCTCGGTGTACGTCATGGGGCTCGGCAGAATGGACAAGACGCCCATCTCCGGCTCGAACGTGCTGTACTTTGAGCTGGACGATGGCTGCGCGTTCATCGTGCGTCCGTCCGGCACGGAGCCGAAGATCAAGGTCTATATCCTCGGCATCGGCGCGACGCGCCCCGAGTGCGACGAGCGCGTGCAGCGCTACGCGCAGTTTGCCGAGACGCTGCGCGGCTGAACACACATCCAATGTACCGGCCCTCCGGCAATGTGCGCCGGAGGGCCGGCTTTTCGAGGGAAAGCGTATGAAAGAAAAACTCAAACAGCTCTTCGGGCTCTTCGGCGCGTTCGCCGTCGTCGGTGTGACGACGTTCGGCGGCGGCTATGCCATGCTGCCCGCTCTGCAGCGCGAGGTCGTGGAAAAGCGCCGCTGGGCGACCGAAGAGGAGGTCATGGACTGGTACGCCATCGGTCAGTGCACGCCGGGTGTCATCGCGGTCAACACCGCCACCTTCGTCGGGCAAAAGCAGGCAGGCATCTGGGGCGGCATCTTTGCCACGCTCGGCGTCGTGTTCCCGTCGCTCGTGATCATCATGATCATCGCGGCCTTCATTCAGAACTTTGCGCACCTGCCCGCCGTGCAGAATGCGTTCGCGGGCATTCGCGTGTGCGTGTGTGTGCTGATCCTCAACGCCGTCGTGAAGCTGTGGAAAAAGTCCGTTGTGGACTGGAAGACGTTTCTTGTCTTTCTGCTCGTGTTTGCGGGCAGCGTGTTTTTGAACATCTCGCCGGTGCTGTACGTGCTTGCGGCTGCGGTCGCGGGCATCGTGATCCGGGAACTGGAGGCACGTAAGGCATGATCTATCTGCGTCTGTTCTGGGAGTTTTTCAAGACCGGCCTCTTTTCCGTCGGCGGCGGCCTGGCCACGCTCCCGTTTATCTACGACATGTCCGACCGCACGGGCTGGTTCACCTATCAGCAGATCGCGGACATGGTTGCGGTGTCGGAGTCCACGCCCGGTCCCATCGGCGTCAACACGGCGACCTATGTGGGCTACGTCACGGCCGGCGTCCCCGGCGCGCTCATTGCGACGCTGGGCCTCGTGACCCCCGCGGTCATCTGCATCCTCATCATTGCCTCGTGCCTGAAAAAGTTCCGGGAAAACCGCTTTGTTGACCACGCCTTTTACGGGCTGCGTCCGGCGTCCGCGGGGCTGATCGCAGCGGCGGGTTTTGCCGTCGTGCGCATTTCGCTCCTGCAGGAGAGTACCTTCCGGGCGAGCGGCCGGTTTGCCGATCTGTTTTTCTGGAAGGGGCTGCTGCTCGCGGCCGTCATCTGGGTGCTGACGAATGTCGTCAAGCCGACGAAAAAGCTGCACCCGATCGTGTACATCGCGGCGTCCGCCGTGGCCGGCATCGTGTTCTCGTTCGCCGGCGCGTGAAGTCAAAGCAGGTTTGCCAGAACCCACATACACAGCGCGGAGATCACTCCGTGCAGCAGGCGCCCGGCCGTGTGCCGGGCGCTTTTGATATCCGTTCCGGCGAGTACTGCCGCCGTCTGGCAGTGCACCGATACGCCGCCCCAGCCGATGAGAAAGGCTGCAAGGGCGAGGTTGGCGGGCGTCGGCGTCAGCCCCTGCATCGCGCCGATGCCCGTGCCGAGCTCGAGCACGCCTGTGCACAGGGCGCGCGCAAAGTGCAGCTCCAGTCCGAGCCGCGCAGAGAGCGTGCCCACCAGCGCGGGCAGCAGCCCGGAGGCATCGAGCATACCGGTCACGACGCTGAATGTGACCACGAAGCCGCTGACCGTCAGCACCGCGCGCACCGCGCTGCGCACGGCCTCCGGCAGCGCCTGCGCGAGCGACACGGCGGCGATCTGTCCGCGCGGCTCCGGCTCGAAGCCGCCGCTGCGCGGGGCGAAGAGCATCCCGACGAGCACGGCCGACAGCACGTGCACGCCGTAGAGCAGCAGCCCATAGCCCGCGCTGTGAAACACGCCCACGCCCGCCGCGCCGACGAGAAACGCAGGACCGGAATTGTTGCAGAACGCGAGCGCACGCTCCGCCTGCTCGCGTGTGAGCGCGCCGCTGCGCCGCAGCCGCGCCACGGCGTCCGCGCCGAGCGGATACCCGCCCGTCACGCCCAGCAGCAGCGCCGATGCGCCCGCGCCGCCGATGCCGAAGAGCTTTTGCGTCACGGGCGAGAGCAGCCTGCCCAGGATCCCCGGCAGCCCGAGCTGCTGCAGCAGCGACGAGAGCATAAAAAACGGCAGCAGCGACGGCACGATCATCTGCGCGCAGAGGCTCAGTCCCGCGCGTGCGCTCTCAAGCGCCGCCTGCGAGCAGACGAGCAGCGCGCCGAGTGCCGCCAGCGCTGCCGCGAGCGCGATGTAATTGCTCCGTTTGTCTTCCACCGGCATCCCTCCCGTGAACGTTTCAGTGCATTTCTATGCCTGTCCCGGCCTAAACTTGCCTGCGGACGCATAAACTGGCTTGCAGCGAGGGGGTGAGCCGGTGCGACGGCTGTCAGACATTCCGCTCGAGATCGCCGAGCGGCTGGATTATCCGGCGGAATCCGTGACCGGTGTGCCGAAGCTGACCGTGACCGGCCGGCGGCGTGCGCTGGTGGAAAACCACCATGGACTGCTCGCATACAGCCGCGAGTGCATCATCATTGACGGCGGGCGCACGCGGGTGTGCCTGCGCGGCACAGACCTGCAGCTCGTGGCCATGGACAGCGCGGCGGTGCTGATCTCCGGCACGATCGTGTGTGCCGAATTTGCGTGAGGTGATGGGTTTGACGCGGTGGATCCTGGCCCTTTGCGGCTATGTGCGGCTGGAGGTGTGCGGTGCGCATCCGGAGCGTGTGCTCAATGCCTGCGCGGATGCGGGCATTGCGTGTACGGCGTCCGAGCCGGTGGATGCCTATACGCTGCGCTTTACGGTGCGCGAGCGCTGTGCGGATACGGCCGCGGCGCTTGCGCGGCGCTGCCAGTGCACGGTGAAAACCGTGTCCCGCCGCGGTCTGCCGCGGCTGCTGCGGCGCGCGGCGCGATATCGCGGGCTGTGTGCGGCGCTGCTTTTGCTGATGCTTGCGGTGTCGGTGTCGTCGCTCTTTGTCTGGCGCATCGACGTGACCGGCAACGAGGCGCTCACGACCGGGCAGATCCTGCGTGGTCTGGATGCGTGCGGCGTGCGCCCGGGCACATATTGGCCGGGGCTTTCCAATGACCTCGTGCGCAACGATATGATCCTGCGCCTGCCGCAGCTGCGCTGGCTCACGGTGAACGTGCGCGGCAGCTGCGCCGAGGTGATCGTGCGCGAAAAAGACCCGCTGCCGGACATCACGCCCGACGATACGCCCGTGAGCATCTACGCCGCCGCAACCGGGGTCATCCTGCACATGGACGTCTATGCCGGCGAGGCACGCGTCGCACCCGGTGCGGCGGTCGAGCCGGGGGACGTGCTCGTGTCCGGCGCGGTGGGAGATCTCGGCGGCGGCGTGCGCCCGGTGTGCGCCCGCGCCGAGATCCGCGCCCGCACGCGGCAGGAGCTCACGGGGCAGATCGCTCTGACGGAAAGCGAAAAACAGCCTGCCCACGGTGCGCGGACGCGCTGGGCGCTGCGCGTGGGGAAAAAACGGATCAATTTTTATCAAAACAGTGGAATTTCGAACGCGGAATGTGATAAAATCACTTGTGAATATCCTTTTGCGATCCGGGGCGTGTTTGCGCTGCCGTTTTCGCTCGTGCGCGAGCGCGTGCAGCCGTATCGGACGGCGGACGCGCCGGTATCTGCCGACGCGGCGCGCGCAGCGCTCGAGCAGGCGCTGCTGCAGCAGCTGCGCGAGACGATCGGCGCCGACGGTACGATCCTTGCCTATGAAACGGCGGCGGAGGTCACCGGCGGCGTGCTGACCGTGACGCTCACGGCCGAGTGCGAGCAGGAGATCGGCCGCGCGCAGGCGACACCGGACGCGGAATTTTTACAGCTTCGGCCGCCGGCCGGGGAAGGGACAACAGCAGATGATTGAAAAAACCATGGAAGTCGACAGAATGGAGGACGTCATCAGCGTGTTCGGGTCGTTTGACCAGAACCTGCGGATGATCGAGACTGAATACAACGTGCGCGTGACCGACCGCGACGAGCAGATCCACATCACCGGTGAGGCGGAAAACGTGCTCTACGCCGAAAAAGCCATCGCCGGGCTGCTGTCGCTGGCGGCCAAGGGCGAGGAGATCGGCGAGCAGAACGTGCGCTACATCTTCCGTCTCGTGCGCGAGGGCAGGGAGCAGAAGATCCAGGAGCTTGCAGGCGACGTGGTGTGCATCACGGCCAAGGGCAAGCCCATCAAGGCTAAGACGCTCGGCCAGCGCACGTATCTCGATGCGATCGAGCAAAACACGATCACGATCGGCGTCGGCCCTGCCGGCACGGGCAAGACATATCTTGCCGTGGCGGAGGCGGTCGCGGCGTTTCGCGCCGAGCGCGTCAACCGCATCATCCTCACGCGCCCTGCGGTCGAGGCGGGCGAGCGGCTGGGCTTCCTGCCCGGCGACCTGCAAAACAAGGTCGACCCCTATCTGCGTCCGCTGTACGATGCGCTCTTTGAGATGCTCGGCGCGGACGCCTATGCCAAGTATCTCGAGCGCGGCAACATCGAGGTCGCGCCGCTGGCGTATATGCGCGGGCGCACGCTCGACGACAGCTTCATCATCCTCGACGAGGCGCAAAATACCTCCCGCGAGCAGATGAAGATGTTCCTGACGCGCATCGGCTTCGGCTCACACGTCGTCATTACCGGCGACGTGACGCAGATCGACCTGCCGTCGGACAAGCCGTCCGGCCTCAAGGAGGCGCTGCGCATCCTCGACGGCATCGACGACATCGCCATCTGCCGCCTGACCGGGGCGGACGTTGTGCGCCACGCACTCGTGCAGAAGATCATCGCCGCCTACGAGCAGGACGATAAGCAGAGAGAAAAACATGCCGCGGCCGCTGCCAAAAAGCCAGCCGCGCGCAAGACGACTGTGAGGAAAAAAGCATGACACAGGTCAGGATCACCATCACCCGCACCCGCAGAGGGCTGGGCTTTCCGGACACACAGCGCTATGTCAAGCGCGCAGCCGCCGCGGCGCTCAGGGCCGAGGGCGTGACCGTTCCGTGCGAGCTCGATGTGACGCTCACGGACGACGCTGTCATCCACGCCATCAACCGCGAGCAGCGCGGCGTCGACCGGGCGACGGACGTGCTGTCGTTTCCGATGAATGAACTCACGCCCGGCGCATTCGACCCCGACGCCTGCGAGTGGGACTATGAGACCGAGCGCGCCATGCTCGGCGACATGGTCATCTCCATGGAGCGCTGCGCCGAGCAGGCAGAGACCTACGGCCACAGCTTCGCGCACGAGGTCAGCTATCTGACGGTGCACTCCGTGCTGCACCTGCTCGGCTACGACCACGTGGACGAGGGGGAGGACAAGCGCCGTATGCGCGCGAGAGAAAAAGAGATCATGCGTCTGCTGGACGTATAAGGAGAAGAGAATGATTACCAAAACCGCTATGATCACCATCTGCGGACGGCCGAACGTCGGCAAGTCCACGCTCACAAACGCCCTGCTGGGCGAGAAGATCGCCATCGTCTCGAACAAGCCCCAGACGACGCGCAACCGCATCAGCGCCGTCGTCAACCGCGGCGACGCGCAGCTCATCCTCATGGACACGCCGGGTTTTCACAAGCCGCGCAACCGCCTGGGCGACTACATGGTGCAGGTCGTGCGCGAGAGCGTGGCGGACGTTGACGGCGTGATGCTCGTCGTCGAGCCCATCGCCTCCGTCGGCGAGCAGGAGCGCGCGCTCATCGAGCGCATCCGGTCGACGGGCGCTCCGGCAGTGCTCGTCATCAACAAGATCGACACGGTCGAAAAGCAGGAGCTGCTGGCCGTCATCGCCGCCTATTCCGAGGCGCTGCCGTGGCGCGCGATCGTGCCGGTGTCTGCCCAGAACGGCGACGGGCTCGACGCGCTCTTAAACGAGCTGACGGCGCTGGCCGTGCCCGGACCGCAGCTGTTCCCGGACGATATGATCTCCGATATGCCCGAAAAGCAGATCTGCGCCGAGCTTGTGCGCGAAAAGCTGCTGCTGTGCCTCGATAAGGAGATCCCGCACGGCACGGCCGTCGAGGTCACGAAGTTTTCCGAGCGCGACAACGGCATCATCGATATGGACGTGACCATTTACTGCGAAAAGGACAGCCACAAGGGCATCATCATCGGCAAACGCGGCGCGATGCTCAAGAAGATCGGCGAGCTTGCGCGGCAGGACATCGAGCGCTTCATGGGCACGAAGGTGTATTTGCAGACATGGGTCAAGGTCAAGGAAAACTGGCGCGACTCGGCCGCCCAGCTGCGCAACTTCGGTTTCACCGATCAGTGAGACGCGGAAATTACCAGCTATAGTTCCACCCCGCTGTGCAGACACTATGCGCAGCGAGGTGGTTTCCTGTGCAGGACGATTTTTTCTGGCAGCTGTTTGCGGATACCGGTGATCCGCTCGGCTATCTTTGCTACTGTGCCGCGCGCAATGCGGCGGCGAGCGAGGCATCTGCGGCGGACGACACCGACCGCCGCCCCGCCTGATGAGGTACATACGATGTTTCTTACGACCCGCGGTCTGGTGCTGCGCGAGGTGCGCTACAAAGAGTCGGACAAGATCCTCACCGTGCTCACGCAGCACGAGGGAAAGATCACCGTCCGCGCGCGCGGCGCGCTGCGCAAGGGCAGCCGCATCACGGCGGCGACGCAGCTGCTGACCTATTCGGACATGACGATCTTTGAAAACCGCGGCCGCCGCACGCTCAACGAGGCGTCCACGGTCGAGGAGTTTCTGGGACTGCGCGCCGATCTCAGTGCGTTTGCGCTCGGGAGCTATTTTGCAGAGCTCCTTGAGACCGTCTCTGCCGAGGAATATCCCGATCCGCCGGTGCTGCAGCTTGGGCTCAACAGCCTCTATGCGCTCAGCCGCGCGCTGTGCCCGCCGGAGCAGATCAAGGCGGTGTTCGAGCTGCGGCTCATGTGTCTGGCCGGCTATGAGCCGGACCTGTCGTGCTGCGCGCGCTGCGGCGCGCCCGAGCCTGTGGAGCCGTGGCTCTCCCTGCGCGGCGGCGCGGTGTACTGCGCGCAGTGCCGGGGGGCGAGTTCGTCTGCCGTCACGCCGCTGCTGCCGGAGACGCTGGCCGCCATGCGCCATGTTGTCAACGCCGATCCGAAGAAGATCTTTTCCTTCACGCTCGGCGACGCGGGACGGAGACAGCTTGCGCGCGTGTGCGAGGAGTATACTGCGATGCAGCTCGAGCGGGGCTTTGCATCGCTCGACTATTGGAAGAAAGTGAAAGACTGATATGAAGCATATTCTTATGATCGCCACCGGCGGCACGATCGCGTCCAAGGCGACGGCCGATGGACTCACGCCGCAGCTCACCTCCGGGGAGCTGCTGGCCGAGGTGCCGGAGCTCGAGCAGCTGTGCCGCATCGACACCGTGCAGCTCATGAATCGCGACAGCACGAACATCAACAGCCGCGACTGGCTGCAGATGGCGGCGTGCGTGCGCGCGCACTATGATGCGTATGACGGCTTCGTCCTCACGCACGGCACGGACACGATGGCCTATACTGCCGCCGCGCTCTCGTACCTCATCCAGAACAACGCCAGGCCCGTCGTCATCACCGGCTCGCAGAAGTCGATCTTCAACCAGGACACCGACGCGCGCGAGAACCTGCGCGATGCATTTTTTTACGCCTGCGACGACGGCGCATGCGGCGTGCACGTCGTCTTTGACCACAAGGTCATTCTCGGCACGCGCGCACGCAAGATGCGCACGAAGAGCTACAACGCCTTTTCGAGCATCGACTATCCGGAGACGGCCATTCTGCGCGGCCGGCAGCTCGTGTATTATATCCGGGAGCACGTTGACGGCGCGCCGCGCTTTTATGACCGGCTCGACCCCGGCGTGTTCGTGCTCAAGCTCATCCCCGGCATCGACACCGGCATTTTCGACTATCTCAAGGCGCATTACCGCGCGCTCGTGATCGAGAGCTTCGGCGTCGGCGGCCTGCCGTGCTACGGCGATGAGAGCTTTTATAACGCCGTGCGCGACTGGGTGGAGTCCGGCCGCGTCATCGTCATGACGACACAGGTCCCCCACGAGGGCAGCGATATGGAGGTGTATCAGGTCGGGCACCGCGCCAAGCGTGAGCTCGGACTCATCGAGGCCTACAGCATGACGAGCGAGGCCGTGGTCACAAAGCTCATGTGGATCCTTGGCCAGACCGACGACAGCGCCGAGATCCGCCGCCTGTTTCAGACGCCGGTGCAAAAAGATCAGATCTTCTAGGAGGAGCGACGATGGACTATCAGGCCGAATACCGCAGCAAGCTGCGCACGCCCGCCGAGGCGGTGCGCGCCGTGAAGGACGGCGACTGGGTGGACTATACGTCCGCGCTCGGCTTTCCGCCGCTGCTTGATGCGGCGCTTGCCGCCCGGCGTGACGAGCTGCATGACGTGAAGGTGCGCGGCAATCTCTGCATGGGCCCGCTGCAGATCGTCGAGTGCGACCCGGAGCAGACGCATTTTCTCTACCACACATGGCATTGCTCGGCGTATGAGCGCAGGCTCTGCGACCGCGGCCTGTGCTACTTCACGCCGATGATCTTCCGCAACCTCGCGTGGTATTACCGGCAGTTTCTCACGGTGAACGTCGCCATGGCGTGCGTCACGCCGATGGATCGCCACGGATACTTCAACCTCTCGGCGGCGACCGGCGTGTCCCGCGCGATCCTCGAGCAGGCGGACATCGTCATTCTGGAGATCAACGAGCATCTGCCGCGGCTGCGCGGCGGCTTTGACGAGGTCATCCACATCTCCGATGCGGACATGATCGTTGAGGGTGCGCACGCGCCGTTTTCCGATCCGCCCGAGCATCCGGCGAGCGCGGAGGACACCGCGATCGCAAACCTGCTCCTGCCGCACATCTGCGACGGGGCGACCGTTCAGCTCGGCATCGGCGGCATGCCCACCGTGCTCGGAAAGCTCCTCGCGCGCTCCGGTCTGCATGACCTCGGTATGCACACCGAGCTCTGCTCGGACGCGTATCTCGAGCTGCACGAGGCGGGCGTGCTCACGAACCGCCGCTGCACGCTGCACCGCAATCAGGGCATGCTCGGCATCACGATCGGCTCCAGGCGGCTCTACGACTGGGTGGACGACAACCCCGGCGTCATCGCCGCGCCGCTGTCCTATGTCAATGCGCCCGAGGTCATCGCACAGCTTGACAACATGGTGTCGATCAACAGCTGCATCGCGGCCGATCTCTACGGTCAGGTCGCGTCCGAGAGCTCCGGTCTGCGCCAGATCAGCGGCACGGGCGGCCAGCTTGATTTTCTCACGGGCGCGGCCATGGCGCGCGGCGGCAAGGCGTTCATCTGCATGACATCCACCTTCACGGACAGGGACGGTGTGCGCCATTCGCGCATCCTGCCGCATTTTGGCGGCGACATCGTCACGTCCCCGCGCGCACAGGCGTATTATCTGGCGACGGAGCAGGGCGTGGTAAATCTCGCCGGGCGCAGCACGTGGGAGCGTGCCGAGGCGCTGGTCTCCATCGCACATCCGGATTTTCGTGACGAGCTCATCCGGGCTGCGGAGGCGCAGAAGATCTGGCGGCGCAGCGCAAAACGCTAAGACGGCGCTAAGATTCGGCTGCGCGGTGCAGATTTTGCTTGTGTTTGCGCGCGTGTGCACATACAATGATTTTGGGATAAGGGAGTAATTGGCGCGATCCGTCGCGCGGCCCGGCCAACAACCGATCTGTTGGATCTGGCTCGGTCTGAAATGATGAGACTTATCTGCCCATAGGGCAGGTAGGTCTCTTTTTTTCATTTCCGGGGAACCCTATCCGATACCGAAAAGGAGGACAAACGATGGAATATTACCGGCAGTCATCCGCCGACACCCTGCACGCGCTCGACAGCACACCCGACGGACTCACTCAGGCGCAGGCCGACGAGCGGCTGGCGCGTGACGGGCACAATGTGCTCGCAGAGCCGCCGAAGCCGTCGGTCGTCAAGCGCTTTTTTGCCCAGCTTGTGGATCCGATGATCCTGGTGCTGCTCGCGGCGGCGCTGGTCTCGGCCGTCACGAGCGCATATGCGCACGAGAGTTTTGCGGACGTCATCATCATTTTGCTCGTCGTCATCATCAACGCGGTGCTCGGCGTGTATCAGGAGAGCAAGGCCGAGCAGGCCATCGCTGCGCTCAAGGCGCTCAGCGCGGCGCACAGCCGCGTGCTGCGCGGCGGCAAGATCGTGACCGTCCCGAGTGAGACGCTCGTCATGGGCGACGTGCTCGTGCTCGAGGCGGGCGACGCCGTACCGGCCGACGCGCGCGTGATCGAGAGTGCCAGCCTGCGCGCGGAGGAGGCCGCGCTGACCGGCGAGAGTGTGCCGGTGTCAAAATCCGCCGACGCGCTCACAGCCGACGGCGAGATCGGTCTCGGCGACCGCAGCAATATGCTCTACCTCGGCAGCAGCATCGTCTACGGGCGCGGCCGCGCCGTCGTCACCGAGACCGGTATGCAGACGCAGATGGGGCACATCGCCGACGCACTTACGCAGACGAAGGAAAACAAGACGCCCCTGCAGCTGCGCCTGTCGCAGCTGAGCCGCATCCTGACGTGGCTGGTGCTGGGCATCTGCGCGATCGTGTTCGCGGTCGGCGTGCTGCGCGCCGGCTCGATCAGCGGCCGCGTCGTGCTCGACACGTTCCTCATCGCCGTGAGCCTTGCGGTCGCCGCCATTCCGGAGGGGCTGGCCGCGGTCGTGACGATCGTGCTGTCGATCGGCGTGACGAACATGAGCCGCCGCAGTGCGGTCATCCGCCGGCTCACGGCAGTCGAGACGCTCGGCTGCGCGCAGATCATCTGCACGGACAAGACCGGTACGCTCACGCAAAACCGCATGACCGTCACGGCGTCTGCGGGCAGCGACGAGCACCTGCTCGCCACCGCCATGGCGCTGTGTGCCGATGCCGTGCATGACCCGGACACGGACACCGTGACCGGAGAACCGACCGAGGCCGCGCTCGTGCGCTGGGCGGTCACACTGGGATTGTCTCCGAGCGCGCTGCGCGCGCAGCTGCCGCGCGTGGCCGAGGCGCCGTTTGACAGCGCACGCAAGATGATGAGCACCCTGCATTCCGACGGCGGGCGCATCGTGCAGTACACCAAGGGCGCGCCTGACGTGCTGCTGCCGCTGTGCGACCGCATCTGGATCGGCGGGCAGGCCGTGCCCATGACGGACGCGCACCGTACTGAGATCGCCGCGCGCAACCGCGACATGACCGGCCGGGCGCTGCGTGTGCTGGCAGCGGCCATGCGCACATATGACGCGCTGCCGGACGATACGTCGCCCGCGGCGCTCGAGCAGCACCTGTGCTTTCTCGGTCTGGCGGGGATGATCGACCCGGTGCGTCCCGAGGTCGTGGACGCCATCCGTGACTGCCGCAGCGCCGGTATCCGTCCCATCATGATCACCGGCGACCATGTGGACACCGCCAGCGCCATCGCGCGTGAGCTCGGCCTGCTCGGCCCCGGCGACGAGGCCGTCACCGGCGCGGAGCTGGGCGCCATGGACGACGACACGTTCCGCCGCCGTCTGCAGCATATCAGCGTCTATGCCCGCGTGCAGCCGGAGCACAAGACGCGCATCGTTCAGGCGTGGCGCGACGCCGGCTTCATCACCGCCATGACCGGCGACGGCGTCAACGACGCGCCGAGCATCCGCGCGGCGGACATCGGCATCGGCATGGGCATCACCGGCACGGACGTGACGAAAAACGTGGCCGACATGGTGCTCGCCGACGATAACTTTGCCACCATCGTCGGCGCGGTCGAGGAGGGGCGGCGCATTTACGACAACATCCGCCGCGCCGTGAAGTTCCTGCTCGGCTCGAACATGAGCGAGGTGCTGAGCATTTTCACCGCGACAATGCTCGGCTTTACGATCCTGGAGCCGGTGCACCTGCTGTGGATCAATCTGCTCACCGACTGCTTCCCGGCGCTGGCGCTCGGCATGGAGCGCGCAGAGCCGGACATCATGTCCCGCCCGCCGCGCAGCGCGCGAGAGAGCATCTTCGCGCATGGCGTCGGCTTCGACTGCGTGTATCAGGGCGTGATGTGTGCGGTGCTGACGCTGGCGGCGTTCTTCATTGGTCACTACATGGAGTACGGCGTCTGGACGGTCACGAATTCGCCCGACGGCACAACGATGGCGTTTCTGACGCTGAGCATGGCGGAGATCTTCCACAGCTTCAATATGCGCGCACACCGGGCGAGCCTGTTCACGCTGCGCACGCCCAACTGGGCGCTCGTCGGCGCGGCCGCGGCGAGCCTTGCGCTCACGACGCTGTGCATCTATGTGCCGTTTTTGGCCAACGCCTTTGACTTCACGCCCATCTCCGCCGCCGAGTATGCCGTGGCGATGGGGCTGGCGTTTCTGGTGCTCCCGATCGTGGAGGGCGTCAAATGCGTGCAGCGCGCCGCTGCGAAACGCGCAGCGCGTGCATGATTTTCGCGCGCCCGGCGCACACTATCTCCGAACGCATGAAACGAGAGGAGATGGATGCCGTGCGCCGAGCGCTGCCGGTCCCGCAGCGGGTGATGGCCGTCGTGCTGTCTGTGCTGTTCGTGCTATGCCCGCTTGCGGCCTATGCCGCCGGGGAGGGGGCGGATGCCGTGCCGCTGCCGATCATCATGTACCACGAGGTCAAGCCCGACAAGTCCGGCAAGGACGCCATCCAGCCGTGGGAGCTGGAATCTGACCTCCGGTGGCTGGCGGAAAACGGCTACACGACCGTCGTCATGGCGGACGTCATCGCCTATGTGCGTGACGGCACGCCGCTGCCGGAAAAGCCCATCGTGCTCAGTTTTGACGACGGGTACTACAACAACTACGTCTATGTGCTGCCGCTGCTGCGGCAATATGCGGCGCGCATCGTCTTTTCGCTGCTCGGGCGCAACACGGACGATTTCACCGAGTGGCCGAGTGAGAGCATCGACTATGCGCACGTCACATGGGACCAGCTCAACGAGATGCTCGACACCGGTCTCGTCGAGGTGCAGAACCACTCCTACGACCTGCACAGCTACACGCCGGAGCGGCACGGCTGCCTGCCGAACGCGGGCGAGTCGGAGGCGGACTACGCGCAGCTGCTCCGCACGGACTTGCAGCGCCTGCAGGATGAGCTCGCGGAGCATACCGGCCAAACACCGGACACCTTTGCCTACCCCTACGGAAAATACAGCGACCGGACGGACACCGTTCTGCGCGACATGGGCTTTCAGGCGACGCTGTCGTGCGACTGGGGCATCAACCACCTCACGCGCGACTCCGCGTGCCTATATCGGCTGCGGCGCATCTGCCGCTCGCATGGGCAGCCGCTGTCCGCCGCGCTCGAGCGCGCGTACAAGGCAGCAGGATAAAAAACGCACACATCACAAAGGTGATGTGTGCGTTTTTGGTTTGCCGAAAGTCCGCCCAAAAACCATTTCTCTGGAAACCTGCGCGGCCGCGCCGCTTTGCTTTGCACCCCGTGCACCGGCGCGGCATACATTGGGGCATAGCGCCTCGGCGCGAACAAAGGGGGAGACGCCATGAAAATTGAGCTGCGCCGCGCTGCCTTGACCTATCAGGCGCCGGACGGCGAGGTGGCGGCGCTGCGGGATGTGACCTTCGGCGTGGCCGACGGCGAGTTTGTGAGCATCGTCGGGCCGTCCGGCTGCGGAAAATCCACGCTGCTGGCGCTCATCGCCGGTATCGAGCGCCCGTCGGGCGGAGAGGTGCTCGTCGACGGCGAGCCCGTGCGCGCGCCGACAGGGAAGGCGGGGCTGATGCCGCAGCGCGATCAGCTTTTTGACTGGCGCACGATCTGGGGCAACGTGACGCTCGGGCTGGAGATCCGGCACGAGAACACGCCCGCGCGGCGCGACGCCGTGCGCGCCCTGCTCACGCAGTACCGGCTCGACGGCTTTGCGCGCAAGCTGCCAAACCAGCTCTCGGGCGGGATGCGCCAGCGCTGCGCGCTCATCCGCACGCTGGCGACATCGCCGGATGTGCTGCTGCTCGACGAGCCGTTTTCCGCGCTCGACTATCAGACGCGGCTGGCCGTGTCGGGCGACATCGCACAGATCATCCGCCGCGAGCACAAGACGGCGCTGCTCGTCACGCACGACATTTCCGAGGCCATCAGCCTCTCGGACCGCATCGTCGTGCTCACGCACCGCCCCGCGACCGTCAAGGCCATCCACGACCTCGGTGCGCTGCGTGCCGTGCCGCCGCTGCAGCGGCGCAGCCGGGCGGAATTTCAGACGCTGTTCAATCAAATATGGGAGGAGCTGGATGTCAATGCCTGAACGGTCGCTCTCCCCGCAGAGACTTGCGTATCTGCGCGCACAAAAGCGCCGCCGCCGGGTCGTGCTGGCGCTGCAGGTGCTGCTGCTGGCGGCGTTTCTCGGCTGGTGGGAGCTCGCGGCGTGCTGCGGCTGGGTGGATGCCTTCATCGTCAGCAGCCCGTCGCGCGTGGTGCGCACGCTCACGGGGCTGCAAAGCTCCGGCGAGCTGTGGCTGCATATCGGCACGTCGTGTCTGGAGGTCGTGGCGGGCTTCCTGCTCGGGACGCTGCTCGGCACGCTCATCGCCATCGGCCTGTGGTGGAGCGAGCTGCTCTCGCGCGTGCTCGACCCGTATCTGGTCGTGCTCAACGCGCTGCCGAAGACGGCGCTCGGGCCGGTGTTCATCGTCTGGATCGGCGCGGGAACGGGCTCGATCATTGCCATGACGGTCGCGATCTCGCTCTTCGTCACGATCCTGAATATGCACGTGGGCTTTCTGTCCACGGATCGGGAGAAGATCCGCCTGATGCAGACGCTCGGCGCGACGCGCCATCAGATCCTGTGGCGGTTGGTCATTCCGGCCAACTACGCCACGCTGTTCAATACGCTGCGTGTGAACGTCGGCCTGTCGTGGGTCGGCGTCATCATGGGCGAATTTCTGGTGTCCAAAGCCGGTCTCGGCTATCTGATCGTCTACGGGTCGCAGGTGTTCAACATGGACCTTGTGATGGCGACCGTCTTCGTGCTTGCGGCGGCGGCCGTGGTGATGTATCAGCTTGTGCTGTGGCTGGAGAAGGGATTCAAAAATCGGTTGGGAGTGACGCAATGAAACGGTTTCTTTGTGGGGTTCTGGCGGTATTGCTGCCGGCGGCCTTGTGCGCCTGCGGCAAGCAGGAGACGGCCACCGTCCGCCTGAGCGAGGTGACACATTCGGTGTTCTACGCGCCGCAGTATGTGGCGCTGGAGCAGGGCTTTTTCGCGGATGAGGGGCTGAAGATCGAACTGAGCAACGGCGGCGGCGCCGACAAGGTCATGACGGCGGTGCTCACCGGGCAGGCGGACATCGGTCTCGCCGGACCGGAGGCGTGCATCTATGTGTACAATCAGGGCAAGGACGATCATCCGGTCGTGTTCGGCCAGCTCACGAAGCGCGACGGGTCGTTTCTCGTCGGGCGTGCGGATGTGCCGTTTTCGTGGGAGCTGCTGCGCGGCAGGACCGTCATCGGCGGGCGCGCAGGCGGTGTGCCGGAGATGACGCTCGAATACGTCATGCGGCAAAACGGCATCGTCCCCGGCGTGGATGCCGATGTGGATACGACGGTGCAGTTCAACATGATGGCCGGGGCATTCACCGGCGGCAACGGCGATTTTGTCACGCTCTTTGAGCCGACGGCCACCGAGGTCGCGCAGGCGGGCAAGGGGTATATCCTCGCGTCCGTCGGGCAGGAGAGCGGCGAGATCCCGTATACGGCCTACTTCGCCTCGCAGACGTACATCCGGGAGCATGCGGACGTGGTGCAGCGCTTTACAAACGCCGTTGCGCGTGCGCTGACATGGATCGCCGGGCACGACGCGGCCGAGACCGCCGCCATCATCGCCCCGCAGTTTCCGGACACGGACGTGTCCGTGCTCACGCAGGTCGTGCAGCGCTACAAGGGCATTGACGCGTGGAACGCGACGCCGGCTATGGAGCAGTCGTCGCTCGAGCGGCTCGAGACCGTCATGGAGACGGCGGGCGTGCTCGAGCACGCCGACTGGGTGGATTTTGACCGCCTTGTCGACAACAGCTATGCGCATAATGCTGCCCGATAATGCACGAAGCCCCCGACACGTGGTCGGGGGCTTTTTGCATTTTTCAGAAAAGAGGTGGGAGAGATCAATCAGAAGCTTGCAACGACAGCGCCGTTGTAGGTGTCGGCGATGTACTGCTTGACGGCGTCGGTCTTGAGCGCCTTGAGCAGCGCCTGAGTCTTCGGGCTGTTCTCGTCGCCGGAGCGCACGGCGATGATGTTGGCGTAGGTCTGTGCGGCGGTGCCGTCGGCGTTCTCGGTGGCGAGCGCGTCGCTGATGTTCAGACCGGCGGCCAGCGCATAGTTGCCGTTGATGACGGCGATGGTGCCGGCGCTCGCGTTCTTGAGCTGGGCCGGGACGGTGTCGGCCTGCACGGTGACGATGTTGTAGCCGCCGTCGTCGACGATGTCGAGCGTGCTCACGCCCTTGGCGGCGTCTGCGTCATCGGGAAGCTTGATCAGGCCCTCCTGCTGCAGCAGGAACAGGGCGCGGGTCTCGTTGCTGTCGTCGGCGGGGATGATGATGGTCGCGCCCTTGGCGAGGTCCTTCAGGTCGGTGACGCCGTTGCCGTAGATGCCGAACGGCTCATAGTGGATGATGCCGACGGAGACGAGGTTCGTGCCGTTTTTGGCGTTGAAGCTGTCGAGATAGGGCTTGTGCTGGAAGTAGTTCGCGTCGAGCGTGCCGTCGGCCAGCGCCTGGTTCGGCAGGACATAGTCGTCATAGGTGACGATCTTGAGCTCGTAGCCCTCGTCGGCAAGCGCCTGCTTGACCTGCTCGAGGATCTCGGCGTGCGGGGTGGCGCTGGCGCCGACGGTGATGACCTTGTCGTCGGCGGAATCGCTGTTTTTGTCGTCGGTGGCCTTGTCGCCGCAGGCGCTCAGAGACACGAGCGAGAACGCCAGCACGAGGGCGAGGATGAGGGAAGTGATCTTTTTCATTTCAGGTTCTCCTTTATGTTATATTTTTTAGAATTTGTGTGGGAACGGATGATCGGGTGTGCGGTTCGGCGGGGGACACATTCGTCCGCGCCGGATGTTCACGCGCAGCAGCGCGGGATAATGCAGATGCATGGGCGGCACCTCCCGTCAGCTGTGCGCGCGCCGGTCAGTGCGGCGGGCGATGTACATGCCGAACTCCTGCAGGATCTGCACGATGAGAATGGTCAGTGCTACGCACAGCCAGACGATCTGATCGTCGTACTTCTGGTAGCCGTAGGTGATGGCGATCTGACCGAGACCGCCGCCGCCGATCGTGCCGGCCATGGCGGAGTAGCCGAGGATGGTCACAGTGGAGATGACGGCGCCGGTGATGAGCGCGGGCTTGGCCTCCGGGATGATGACCTTCCAGATGATACGGAACGTGGACGCGCCCATGGACTGCGCGGCCTCGATGACGCCGGCGTTGACTTCCTTGGCGGCGGACTCGACCATGCGCGCCACATACGGGGCGGCGGCGATGACGAGCGTCACGATCACGGCGCGGTTGCCGAGGCTCGTGCCGACGACGAACTTTGCCACCGGCAGCATGGCCACCATGAGGATGATGAACGGGATGCTGCGCAGGGCGTTGACGATGATGCCGAGCGTGCGGTTGAGCCAGCCGATGGGGTGGATGCCGTCGCGGTCGGTCATGCGCAGGATGAGTCCGACCGGCAGACCGATGAGATAGGCGAAGAACGTGGAGATGAGCGTCATGTAAACGGTCTCCCAGATGCCGAGCTGCAGGATGCCGTTTTGCCAGAGCTTGATGAGCAATTCAGACATGGCTTAAACCTCCTGAAGATAAGAGATGTGGTTGTGCTCGAGCCAGCGCAGCACATCGTGGAACTGCTGCGGATCGTCGGGCAGGTCGATGACCATGTGGCCGTAGATGCTGCCCTCGACGATGCGGGTGTCGGCGAAGAGGATGTTCACCGGCACGTGGCACTCGAGCGTGATGCGCGAGATGACCGGCTCGTTGGAGCAGCTGCCGTCGAAGACGAGGCGCAGACGCTTGCCGGTGCACGGCGGGAGATTTTCGGCCGGGCTCTTGGGAAGGATGAGTGCTTTGGCAATGTCGGATTTCGGGTGGGTGAACACGTCGCTGACGTTGCCAATCTCGGCGATGCAGCTCTGGTCGATGACGGCCACGCGCTGACAGATCTGCTCGATGACGCGCATCTCGTGCGTGATGACGACGATCGTCACGCCGAGCGTCTGGTTGATCTGCTTGAGCAGGCGGAGGATCGCCTGCGTGGTGTTCGGGTCAAGGGCGCTGGTGGCCTCGTCGCACAGGAGGTATTTCGGCCGCGTCGCCAGGGCGCGGGCGATGGCCACGCGCTGCTTCTGACCGCCGGAGAGCTGCGAGGGATAGGCTTTCGCGCGGTCGGACAATCCGACGAGCTCGAGCAGCTCCTCGGCGCGCGCCTGCGCCTTGTCGCGCTTGACGCCCGCGATCTCGAGCGGGAAGCAGATGTTGCGCAGCACCGTGCGCTGCTCGAGCAGGTTGAAGCTCTGGAAGATCATGCCGATGTCCTGCCGCGCCTTGAGCAGATCGCGTCGGCTGAGCTGCGTCATGTCGCGCCCGTCGATGCGCACCGTGCCGGAGGTCGGCCGTTCGAGGAGATTGATGCAGCGCACGAGCGTGCTCTTGCCGGCACCGCTCAAGCCGATGATGCCGAAGATCTCCCCGTCCTCGATGCGCAGGTCCACATCCCGCAGCGCGTGGATGTCGCCGGTTGGAGAGGGGTAGGTCTTGTTGAGATGTTCGATTTCGATCATGGTGGATTCTCCCTCGCAGAATGAATTTTTCGGAACAAAAAAGCAGAGGCCGGAAGACTCGTTGTCTTCCGGCCTCTGCGGATACGGCTTGGAATTTGGATCAGCCGTTATTGGAAGCGAACACAAGACGAGTCATATTTCTGAGCACGACGGAACATGCACATGCAGCCGGGCATGTACATCATCATAGCCATCATCATGTTGTTCGTCTGAGCAAACTTCATAATACGACGCGTCTCCTTTCGTTCAAAATCACGGTTTCCTGTGGAAACGAGCGCAGTATAACGCAGTTCCCTGCGCTTGTCAACCCCAAAATCCACAAAAGCGGTATGAAATATGCATTAGAAAAAATGAACGTATCTATTCTAAAATTCGATCGTTTGCGGTGCTATATCGGGATCGTGGCTGCACAGCGACGCCACGCATGCCGGGTCGCGGCTCATGCTGCCGATCCAGTCGAGCGCTTTTTTGGCGCGCATGCTGTTTTCGCAGATGCCGGGCACCGTGCCCTCCGCCCATGAGCGGGGACTTGCCGCACCGTCGGTGTTGAGCAGCACATAGCGTTCGCCGTTTCGGATGAGCGCTGCAAACATCCCCTCCGTGTGACCCGCGATGTGCACGAGATGCACCGAGTCGTCACCGAAGAGGTCGTAGGAGCGGCTCTCCGGCCCGATGTGGTTCACGCGGTACCAGAAGCGCTCCGGCGGCTCATCGATCCATAGCCTGCGCGAGGTGTAGCGCAGGTTGACGCGGCACGACCAGAAGTATTCCTCCTCCGGAACGAGCAGGCGCTTTGCGCCCCGCACCTCGCTGATGCCGGCGATATGATCCGGGTCGAGGTGGGAAAAGAGCACATAGTCCAGATCCCGCGGCCGGATGCCGCGCGCGGCCAGCTGCTCGCCGATCGATTGTCCCGGCGCGACGACGCTGTGCACGAGCGTGTACCACCCGCGGCCGAACATGCGCAGCTGCGCCGCGCGATCCTCCACCCCGGTCGGGCTTACTGTGCGCGGCAGACCGGCATCGACCAGAAACAGCCCCTTCGGGTGCTCCACGAGATACGCCGACACCGGCAGCCAGATGCGTGCATCCGCTTTTGTGCGCCGTGCGTCGGCCTTCGCCGGCCAGCGCCACTGGGCGCTGATCGGCAGGTTCGGCGCCACGCCGATCTTTCCGCAGTGCAGAACATGGATCCGGATCCGGGCCATTTGCGCTCACCTCTGCAAATACACGAAAATTAACCATACGGTCAGCAAAAACATAACACTGATTGTGTAAAATGTCAACCCCGACGGGCAGAACGGCGGTGTTTTTGCTGCATTTTACGGTAAAATGCACATTTGTCTATTGAATTGTGTGTGTGAGATGTGTTACAATCCTTGTGTATGAATTCACAAATCAGGGAATGCAACGGAAATTATTCAAGGGGAAGAAAGGAGCCTGAAAATGGCAAGAGAACTGATCCTGAAACTAGGCAAAAAGATCACCGACCGTGTGGACGTCAAGCTCGGCATGACCCAGCTCGACGAGACTTCGCCCGAGTATTATGGCCTGGCCAGCGTCGTCACCGACGAGATGGCGGAGCTTGCGCTCGCAATGAAGGTCCGTGTCCCGACCACCCCGGCGGAGATGAGCAAAAAGACGGGCAAGGATCCGGTCTACATCGAGCAGCTCTTTGACCAGATGTCCATGATCGGCCTGCTCGAGTACAACTGGGAGAACGCCGATCACCACAAGCAGTGGACGCTGCCGATCTTCGTGCCCGGCTCTGCAGAGCTGATGAACATGAACCTGCCGCAGGTCGAGGAGCACCCGGAGATCGCGCAGTTTTTCGAGCGCATGTCGTTTCTGCCGCTGACGAAGATCACCTGCATGGTGCCTCCCGGAGGCGCCGGCGTCGGCATGCACGTCATCCCGGTCGAGAAGGCTATCCCGGCCACGAACGAGTCGGTCGATGTCGAGCACATCTCTCACTGGCTGAAAAAGTATGAGGGGCACATCGGCGTTGGCTACTGCTCCTGCCGCAACGCCATGCGCATTCAGGGCGAGGGCTGCGGCGAGCTGCAGGACGAGCTGTGCATTGCCGTCGGCCAGTTTGCCGACTATTGCCGCGAGACCGGCAAGGGCCGCGACATTACCTATGAAGAGGCGATGGAGATCATCCAGCGCGCCGAGGACAATGGCTATGTCCACCAGATCACGAACATCGACGGCGAGGACAAGATCTTTGCCATCTGCAACTGTGCGCTCGGCTCCTGCTTCGCGCTGAGAACGAGCCAGCTGTTCAACACGCCGAACATGTCCGCCTCCGCTTATCGCGCCCATGTCGACGCCGAGAAGTGCGTCGCCTGCGGCAAGTGCGCCGAGGTCTGCCCGGCCGGTGCCGCCAAGCTCGGCCAGAAGCTGTGCACCAAGACCGGCCCCGTGACCTATCCGAAGCAGCCGCTGCCGGACGACAACCACTGGGGCGAGCATATGTGGAGCCCGAACTATAAGGACGACAACCAGAAGCAGTGCCACGAGTCCGGCACCGCACCCTGCAAGACCGCCTGCCCGGCGCACATCGCCGTTCAGGGCTACATCAATCTGGCTGCGCAGGGCCGCTATCTGGACGCGCTCAAGCTCATCAAGCAGGATAACCCGTTCCCGGCCGTCTGCGGCAGCATCTGCAACCGCCGCTGCGAGGACGCCTGCACCCGCGGCAACGTCGACCGCGCCGTCGCCATCGACGAGATCAAAAAGTTTGTCGCCGAGCAGGAGCTCCAGGCCGACAAGCGCTACATCCCGAAAGTCATCACCCACCGCGGCATCGCCGATCCGTACCCGGAGAAGATCGCCATCATCGGCGCCGGTCCGGCCGGCCTGTCCTGCGCCTACTATCTGGCGAACATGGGCTATGAGAACGTCACCGTGTTTGATAAAAACGAGGTCCCCGGCGGCATGCTGACCCTCGGTATCCCGAGCTTCCGTCTCGAGAAGGACGTGGTCAACGCCGAGATCGAGGTGCTCAAGGAGATGGGCGTCCACTTCCAGTGCGGCGTCGAGATCGGCAAGGACATCACCATCGATCAGCTGCGCGAGCAGGGCTACAAGGGCTTCTATCTGGCCATCGGTGCGCAGAAGAGCGCGCCCATCGGCATCACGGGCGAAGAACTCTCCGGCGTGTACGGCGGCGTGGACTTCCTGCGCAAGGTCAACCTCGGCAAGAAGCCGCGCATCGGCAAGAAGTGCGCCGTCATCGGCGGCGGCAACGTTGCCATGGACGTCTGCCGCACGGCCATCCGCCTCGGCGCGAAGGATACCTACATCATCTATCGCCGCAGCCAGGCTGAGATGCCGGCGGACGCGGAGGAAGTCGCGGAAGCCATGGAAGAGGGCGTGCAGTTCCGCTTCCTGAGCGCTCCGGCCGAGATCCTCGGCGAGAACGGCAAGGTCAAGGCCATCAAGGTCGAGATCATGGAGCTGGGCGAGCCCGACGAGAAGGGCCGCCGCAAGCCCGTCGGCACCGGCAAGTTCGAGACCATCGAGGTCACATCCGTTATCGGCGCCATCGGCCAGCGCGTCGACCTCGGCCGCATCGCGCCCGAGGCCATGGCCTTCAACCGCAACGGCACCGTCCAGGTCGACGGTGTGACGTATCAGACCGCGCAGCCCGATGTCTTTGCCGGCGGCGACGTGGTCACCGGTCCGAAGTTCGCCATCGACGCGATCGCGGCCGGCCGCGAGGGCGCCGTGTCCCTGCACCGCTTCGTGCATGAGGGTCAGAGCCTGACGCTGGCGCGTGACCCGCGCGAGTTCTACGAGCTGGACAAGAGCAACGCCGTCCTGCCCATCGACTGCTTCGACGCTCCGGCGCGCCAGACCGTCGCGCACGACGCGAGCAAGGCCAAGACCTTCTCCAACGACCGCATCACCTTCACGGAGGCGCAGGTCAAGGCGGAGGCATCCCGCTGCCTCGGCTGCGGCGTGTCCGTCGTCGACCAGAACAAGTGCATCGGCTGCGGCCTGTGCACCACGCGCTGCGAGTTTGATGCCATCCATCTGACCCGCGACGTGCCGGAGGCCAGCCGTATGTACCGCACCGAGGACAAGATGAAGGCCATCCTGCCGCACATGGTCAAGCGCGCTGCGAAGCTCACCATCAAGGACATCAAGGAAAAGTGCGCGAAGTAAACCCGCCGGAGGAACATACCCATGCATGAACTCGGAACCGTGTTCTATGTCATTCGCGAGGTCGAGCAGGTCGTCGAGGAAAACCACCTGACCAAGGTTGCCAGCGTCACGCTGGAGATCGGCGAGGTCAGCGGCATCATTCCGTATTATCTGACGGACTGCTGGCAGTGGGCGATCCAGAAATCGCAGTATCTGAAAGAGGCGGAGCTGAAGATCGAGACCGTTCCCGCCGTGACCTTCTGCGAGGACTGCAAGCAGACATATCCCACGGTAAAATACGCAAAAATATGCCCGCACTGCAAGAGCGAGCATACCTACCTGGTGTCAGGCAACGAATACAACATCAAAGAGATCGAGGCCTGTTAGCATCCCAAAAACGAACACGGAGAACGAAAAATCGTTCTCCGTGTTTTTTGGTATATATCATATCCCGACCGGCGCGCGGTCGATCGGCAGCTGGATGATCTCGAGCTTTCGCAGTGCGGCGTATTCGAGCGTGCGCGCCGTACCGCCGGGACGGCCGTCAAAGGCGGCGATGAGGATGCGCGAGGCGTCGACCATGTAGCGGTTGCGGCGCATCATGCAGCCCGGCGTGTACGCCTCCTGCACGAGCGTCTGATAGTCGCACTGGCGCAGGTCGTAATCATAGCGCGCGCGCAGCTCCGGCCGCCAGCGGTCGGCCTGACCGGAGAAGGGGATGGCCGCCTCGATCGTGACCTCCGGATGGCTGAGGCGCAGATAGCGCGCGGCATCGAAAAAATACAGGTCGCAGCCGTTGGCCATGCCGCAGATAAAGTGGCGGATGCCGTCGGCATAGACGGCGTCCACGGCGTCAAAGATCTGCTGCTGGAGCTTCCGGCAGCGGGGGTCATTCTCATCACTGCCCCAGGGCAGCTTGTATTCGCGGTATCCGGTGAAGCAGCAGGTGTGTTCGCGCTCAGGCATGGCGGCAGTCTCCTTTTCGGTGCTGGCATCCATTGTACGCGACAAAAAAGCGTCTGTCAAACCTTCCCTGAAAAAAGTGCTTGCAATCTCTGGACATTGTGTTATAATGCAGACAGTCAAACAACTGAATCGAGATGTCTTCGGGGCAGGGTGTAATTCCCGACCGGCGGTGATAGTCCGCGAGCCGAATGTGGTTGAATCGGTGCAATTCCGATACCGACAGTATAGTCTGGATGATAGAAGATGTTACGAACCTCCATAAGTTCGCAGCGCCTGAAGGACATGTTCTTTCAGGTGTTTTTCATTCCATGGAGGTGCTTTGTCATGTTGAAAGAAAACCTGTCCTTTATCGGTGTCTGCGCGCTTGTGTTCGCGGCATTGCTCGGCCTTGCGTATCTGTTTGAGCGCACGGTCTGCCACGATCTGCAGCGCCGCAGCCGCAGCCGCAACATCAGCTATGTGGCCATGTTCTCCGCTCTCGGCGGTGTGCTGATGCTGCTCGAGATCCCGCTGTTCTTTGCGCCCGGCTTCTATAAGATGGACCTGAGCGAGCTGCCGGTGCTCATGAGCGCGTTCTATCTCGGCCCTGTGGCCGGTGTCGTCACCGAGCTGCTCAAGGTGCTGCTCAAGCTTCTGCTCAAGGGCACGAGCACGGCTTTCGTCGGCGACTTTGCCAACTTCGTTGTCGGCTGCACGTTCGTCCTTCCCGCCGCCGTCATCTACCACCACCACAAGACCCGCCGCAGCGCCATCATCGGCATGGCCGTCGGCACGCTGTGCATGACGGTGTTCGGCAGCCTCTTTAACGCCCTGTACCTGATCCCGAAGTTTGCCGAGCTGTTCCACCTGCCGATCGATCAGATCGTCGCCATGGGCACGGCCGTGAACAAGGGCATCACCAGTGTGCCGACGCTCGTGCTGTTCGCCGTCGTCCCGTTCAACCTCATCAAGGGCATCGTCGACTCGGCGCTGACGTATCTGCTGTATAAGCGTGTGGAGTTTTTGCTCTTCCCGGAGCTGCGCAAGAAAAACCAGACCCCGTCGGTGCAGCCCAAAACGCCCACCCCGCAGCACTGAGGCTCAGACCGTAACCGTATCCCGAAACCGCCGGCAGGCATCAGCCTGCCGGCGGTTTTTCGTCCGCGCAGCAGCGGCGCACCGTGCGCAGCAGCAGTGTAAAGCTGAGCGTAAAGTTCACGCACTCATTGAAATACAGGACAAAGAGATATCCGGCCAGCCCGAACCGCGGCAGCAGCGCCCACACGAGCACCACGCCGAGCGTGGCGTCGAGCACGTTGATAGCCATGCAGCGCGTCTGCTGGCCGAGCCCGCGCAGGCAGCCGTCGGTCACGGTGTCGAGATACATCACCGGCACGAGCGGCGCGAGCAGCCGGATGAACCGTCCCGCATCGTCCGAGTGGTAGATCAGCCGCCCGAGCGGCCCGGAAAACGCCAGCAGCAGCACGGCCGTGCCGCACGCAAACAGCAGGCACCGGTACAGCAGCGTGCGCACCAGCCGCCGGATGTCCCCGCACCGGCCGGATACCTGCGCCGTCGTCAGCTCCGGCACGAGCAGATCCGCCAGCGCGTACAGCAGGCATGAAGGGAAGAGCACCACCGGCAGCGCCATGCCGTGCACGATGCCGTAGCCCTCGAGCGCGCGGTCGGCCGTCAGGCCGGCGCTTTTGAGCCCGCGTGGGATGAGCAGGTGCTCGAGCGTCGTGAGCGACGTGCGCGCATAGGCAGACACCGCCAGCGGCAGCGCCACGGCAAGCATCCGCCGCGTCAGGTGCGGTACGGTGTCGCCGCCGCGGCGGTATTTGCGCCGGTCGAGCGCGTACATCGCTGTCATCATCAGCAGCGACACCGCGTCTGCGCACGCGCCGCCCGCCGTGACGGCGGCGCAGCTCTGCTCGAGATCGCCGGCGGCCGCAAGGGACAAAAACCACATCACGCACGTGATGCTCACCAGCTGCTCGATCAGATGCACGAGCGTCGGCTTCCACACGCGGCCGGAGGCGGTGAAGTACCCGTCCATGACTGCCGAGAGCGCGATGCACGGCAGGCTGATGCTCGTGATGCGCAGCGAGCGCACCGTGCGCGCGTCGCCGATCCAGAGAAAGCCCACGGGCTCAGCCAGAAAATATACCAGCGTGCCCGCGCACAGGCCGAAAAACAGCGCATAGCACGCGCAGCGGCGCATCGCCCCCGTGACGCCCGCGCCGCGCTCGAGCCCCATCTCCTCGGAGATCAGGCGCGTGGCGGCAAAGCGGATGCCGGAGATGGCAAAGGTGGCAAACAGCACGCTCACCGACAGGACGAGCTGGTAGAGCCCAATGCCGGCCGCGCCGATGTGCCCGACGAGCCACGCCTGAAAGACGAGCGCAATGCAGCGCATCACGATCGACGAGCCGGTCATGAGTGCGGTGTTGACGATGAGTCTGCGATGTGTGTGCACGCGCGCGACCTCCCGACGCAGTTTGTACCACTCTATGGCGCGGGAAAGAAAAAGATGCCGCCCGGCGTTTGCCGGACGGCATCTTGTGCATCTTCAGGTGTGCAGGTCGGTCTTGATCTTTGTCGTGGAGATCTCGGGCGTGCGGGGGAGGTAGACGACCTCGCATTTGTCCTTCAGGAAGTCGAACTTTCCCTTCCAGTCGTCGCCCATGACGAACACGTCCACGTGGTATTTGTCCACGTCGGTGATCTTCTGGTCCCAGCTCTCCTCCGGGATGACGAGGTCGACATAGCGGATCGCCTCGAGCATCCGCTTGCGGTCCTCGTAGGAGAAGTAGCTCTTTTTCTGCTTCTGCTCCCAGTTGAATTCGTCGGTGCTGAGTGCGACGATCAGATAATCGCCCTGCTCCTTGGCGCGGCGGAGGAGGTTGATGTGTCCGTAGTGCAGCAGGTCAAAGGTGCCGTAAGTGATGACGCGTCTCATGTGTGCTCCCTTTCCCGGAGGCGCTCGGCCAGAAACGCGGCGACGCGCTCGGCGGAGTGTCCGTCTGTGTATTGGTTGGTCAGCTTCGTGAGCTGCAGGCGCTTGGCCCGCAGCGGATCGTCGCCCGATGCAAGCTGGGCAAAAAACGTCCGGAAATCGTCCGGGGTGTCGAGCATGGCCGCGCTCTCACGCAGCGGCTGCGGGTCGATGGCAAAGCCCGGCTGTCTGGCATAGGCATCAATGTCCTCGAATGTCAGGCCGACAGGCTTGCCTGTGAGCAGATAGTCAAACAGCACGGAGGAATAGTCCGTGATGAGCGCATCCGTGCAGGCGAGAAATTCATAGGATGTGATGCCGTGCGCGGCGAAGAGCCCGTCGTCGATGAAGCGCAGGTTGCTCAGCTCCAGTGCGCGGATGTGCGCGAGATCCTGCGCCGGGTGGGGCTTGACGATCACGAGCGTGCCTGTCTCCCGTGCTGCCGCGTTTACGGCCTCGGCCGCTGCCGGGTCGTGGATGACGGGGATGGAGATGTCCGTCGTTGTGACGAGGTCGTTTTTGTGCTGGCGGTAGGTGGGATACCAGACGACGAAGCGGTCAAACTCCGCGCCGAAGATGTCCCGAAGGTCGCATTTTTGCGTGAACAGCTCATCGTTGCGCGGGAAGCCGAGCGTGACGAGCTTGTCCTGCGGGATGTGAAATTCATAGCTGTTGACAGCGTCAAAAAACGGCGCCTGGCTCAGCGCCCAGTCGGTCGTTGGGTCGCAGAAATAGTAGTCGTGCACGCTCTTGAGCGGGCTGCCGTGCGTCAGGTACAGGTGCACGGTCTCCGGCCGGAGCGTCTGGATCTGGCCGTTGCAATCCACGATGGCGGCGGCGCGGGCGCGCAGCGCAAACAGGCGCATGAGCGCCCATTTGCCATGCGTGCCGACAAAGCCGACGTTCTTTTCATGCACGTGCCGGAATGCTGCCGGATCCGGCACGACCCATATGAGCCGGTACCGGTCGTTCCAGCCCTGGGCCAGCAGCTCACGATACAGGGCGCCGGTGTTGTCGCCGAGGGGCGGCGCACTCTCGAGCAGGATGACCGGTTTTCCGGGCAGTAGACTCAGCAGATGCACAAGCAGGCGTTTCAAGCGTTGTTTCATTTTCTCAGCACCTTTCGTACCATGCCGCCGACGAGCGCTTTTTCATATCCGTTCATGCTCAGCAGCCACACGGAGGCACAGTAAATAGCCGTGTAAACGATGATGCCGCCGAGCAGCATCGGAATACTGTAGAGGTTTACAAAGCGCATCATCAGCACGCCGCACGCGGCGGGCGGCAGCAGGCCGAGTGCCATGCGCCCGATGTTTTTCCAGAAAACGGTCACGTCGATGTTCAGCCGCCGCTGATAGAAGATGTTCATCACGAGCCCGTTTGCCAGCGCAACGGCAATGGCCGTGCCGATCGCGCAGCCGATCGCGCCGAGATACCGGCAAAGCCAGATGCTGATGGCGAGGTTGCCGATGGCCATGGCGCCGTAGATGATCGAGCGGTACTTGTGCAGGTTCTGCGCGCGCTGCATCTCGATGCCGAGATTCTGCGTCAGCGGCACCATGCCGGGGATGATGAGCAGCAGCACGATGATGTACGCATCGTCATAGCCCGGTCCGGCCCAGAAATAGATAAACGGCTTGCCGAAGAAGATGATGCCCGTGCACACGAGCGACAGGATCAGAAACTGGATGCGCCCGACGCGCACGAACAGCTCCGTGAGCACGGTACGCAGGCGCGCCTTGTCGTCCTTGTTATCCTGCACGAGCTGGTGGATGCGCGGTGTGAACACGGACGACACCGCCGTTGAAAACGAGATGAAGTACGTGTGCAGCTGCTGGCCGACGGCGTAGACCGCCGTGGCGGCGGTGCCGCAAAAGCGCGTGATGATGAGCTTGTCGAGGTTGTTGTTGACCTGGTCGACGACCATGTTGATGGCAATAAAGCCGGAGAACACGGCAATGTCCTTGAGCACGGCACCGTCAAAGCCCCGGAACAGAACCCGGATGTGCAGCTTGCCGAAGCAGTAGATCAGCCGCAGCACGTCCACGAGCACCGAGATCGTCACCGTGATAACGACCATGCCGATCGAGCCGTAGCCCGCCAGCAGCACCGGCAGCGTCACGAGCGGGGACACGACCGTGCGCAGGATCTCCGTTGCCTTCAGGAACACGAACTGCTCCTGCGCACTGATGATGTTGCTGAATACGCTCATCGGGAAGCTCACGGCGAGGTTCGCCGTCAGCAGCAGCATGAGGATGCGCGCCGTGTGATACTCAGCGTCCGTCAGGCCGGTCTTGAACACCATCTCCAGATGAAATGTCAGGTACAGCCCGCACGCGAGCGCGATCAGTCCGATGACGGAAAACACGATCAGGAACAGGCCGTTGAGCCGCGCGATCTTGTCGTCCGCCTTTTCCTTGCGGTAGAGGATGTAGTAGCGCACGTAGCTGCCGCCGAAGCCGAGACTGAGCACCGACAAGATGGCGATCGTCGAGGCGACGGTGGAGTACAGGCCGTATTCGCTCTTGCCGAGGATGCGTAGCATGAACGGCGTGTAGGCAATGGAGACGATGATGTTGAGCGTCATCTGCACATACGTGAGCAGAGAGCCGGAACGCAGTTGATTGTGATGCTTCATAGTGTCAGTGTCCGGCGGCGGCGAACAGCATGTGCACTGCCCGATATTGTTTCTTTCCGAGCAGGGACAGCACCAGCTTCTTGCGCGCCGGATAGCCTTTCAGATAGGGGTTGTGCCGGTAGTCGGGGAAGCGCGTGGCGGTGAAGTCCAGCAGCTGCGGCAGCAGCGGGTGCGTGCTCTGTGCCTTGAGGATGCGCACGGACGCATCGTAGAGCACATTGTCCACGCAGAGCTTGCCCAGCTCGTTTTCATACTGCTCGAACAGGCCGCGCGCCTGGTACCACGTCAGCACATCGTCGATCGCGTCCATGATCTCGGCGTTGGCGTCGAGCGCGCGCTTGGTCACGGAGCCGGCGTGCTGCCGGTAGAGATAGAGCACATCCGGCAGGATGACGACGGATCTTGCCGTCGTGAGCATTTTGCGCGTCATGCACAGATCCTCACCCCAGCCGCGGGCGCGGAAGCGGATGCCCGTGCCCGTGAACAGGGTGCGCCGCCAGGCCGCGATGCAGGCTGACGGGCGGTTGAGCAGCAGGGCAGGGGTTTCCGGAAGCGTCAGCGGCGTGCGCAGCGGCAGGTCGTCGGTGAACACCGCGCCGTCATTGTCGCCGGTCATGCGCAGGCCAAAATAGCAGACATCGGGTGCAAGTTCCTCCAGCGCGGCGGACAGCACGGCGAACGCCTCCGGCGTGTAGCTGTCGTCGCTGTCGAGAAAGAGCACATAGTCGCCCTGCGCGAGCGGGAGCGCCGCGTTGCGCGCGTCGCCCGCGCCGCCGTTGGGCTTGTGCAGCACGCGGATGCAGTCCGGATGCTCGCGCGCGAGCGTGTCGCACAGTGCGCCGCTCTCACCGTCGGTCGAGCCGTCGTCCACGAGCAGGATCTCAAAGTCTGCGCCGGTCTGCTCCAGCACGGAGTCCACGCCCGCGCGCAGGTATTCCCAGCCGTTGTAGACCGGGATGATGACACTGAATTTCATAGCTTCCTCCAGTCCGGGCGCTCAGCCGAGCTTGTCCTTCACGGCGAAGAGCATCCGCACGGTGCGGTATTTGCGCTGCCGCAGCAGGCGCAGGATCAGTTTGTGGCTGCGCGAGAGCGTCTGCAGGTACGGGTTTTCCATGTAGTCCGGGAATTGCGCCTGCACATAGTCCTGAAACCGGTCGAGCAGTTCGCTCTGCGGATCCACGCGCAGCACGCGCACCGAGGCTGCCAGCAGCACATGATCCACCGCCAGCCGCGACAGCTCATTGTAGTAGCGCTCGAACAGGCCGTTTTCACGGTACCAGTCGAGGAGATTATCAAAGGCTGTGAACAGCTCGGCGTTGCGCGCCGTGTTCGTGTTGCGCGTGATGGAGTTGGTGCGGTCGACGTAGTAATACAGGATGTCCGGCACGAAGGCGGCGCTTTTGGCCAGCGCCAGCAGCTTCACCGACGTGCACAGATCCTCATACCAGATGCGCGCCGGGTAGCGCACACCGGAATCCATGAACAGGCTGCGCCGCCAGATGCGGCTCCATGGGGAGGGCATGGTCTGCATCAGCTCAGGCGTGTCGGCGAGCGTAAAGGTGCGGTCGGTCGGCAGGGGATCCACGAGCTCCTTGACCACGACGCCGTTTGCTTCCAGCGCTGCGCCGAAGCCGATGATGTCGCTCCCGAAGCGGGCGACGGCGTCGGCCAGTACGCGGAACATGTTGGGGGCAATGTAGTCGTCACTATCGATGAAGATCAGGTACTCGCCCTGCGCCGCCTCGATGCCGACGTTGCGCGCCTCGCCAACGCCGCCGTTCGGCTTGTGGATGGCGCGGATGCGTTCCGGGTGCGCCGCGGCATAGCGGTCACAGATCGCGCCGCTCTCGCCGTCGGTCGAGCCGTCGTCGATGAGGATGACCTCATAGTCGGTGAAATCCTGCGCCAGCACGGAGTCGATGCACTTGGGCAGGTAGTCCTTGACGTTGTAGACCGGGATGACAACACTGAAGATCATGCGCGTTTCTCCTCTCCGTCCGGCAGTGCGTCCGGCTGCTCGCTGCGCATCTGCGTCAGGTAATAGACCACGGCCAGCAGCACCGACATGTAGATCGAGGCGTTCGGCCGCCGCAGTACGCCGGCAGTGAAATAGGCGTATACCAGACACAGGCACAGCCCGATGCCGTAAGCGCCGGCCTCTAGCGTGAAGTATTTGCGGAAATCCTTGATCAGACATTTGATGATCAGGTACAGGAAATAACCGATGAAGGCGACCATCATGGCCAGCCCTACCCAACCGTACAGGAAACAGATGCCGTGGAAGTCGTTTTCCACGTCGTAGATCTCGCCGTCAAAGGCCATACGGCCGAGCTCCATACCGAACAGGCGGGAGGTGAACGGCTGCTCGTCGAGCAGCATCTCGCAGAAGACGATCTTGCGGTGGCGGGTCGCCGTGATGTCCGTGACCTGCGCGGAGTAGTCGTAGGCGGACATGACGCGCGCCGTGCCAAAGCGCCGGCACATATTCGGCGAGTAGAAATTATAGATCGTGCACAGGGCATGGTAACGCTCCTCGGGCGTGACGGTGGATGTGCCGTCCTTATTGCCCTCGGCGCGCTTGATCATGACGTTGGCGTCATTCTGCTTGTAGCTCATGGCCTCATTGTAACGGTTCTGGTTGATGTACATGGGCGACTGCTTGTAGGTCGCGCAGCACACGGCGAGGATGAGCACCAGCACGGCGATGTAGCGCTTGGAGGTGCGCGCCTTGCCGGTCAGCACCAGCACGATCGGCACGCCGAGCGCGACGACGGCGATCGAGAAAAACGCCAGACGCGTTCCCATAAGATAGAGCTGACCGAGCGCCGCAACGCTCGTGAGCGTGAAGAGCAGAAACTGCCTGCGGCGGTAGCAGAGCAGGATGACGATGGGCGCAAGTATGCTCATGATCGCGCTCTGCGCGTTGCCGAACGAGTACCAGCCGAGGATGCCCACGTTGGTGGACTGATAGGTCGCCGAGGAGGTGTGCGTGAGCACGCTCACGACGACGGAGACCGTGATGATCCAGAAATCGAGCAGCAGGCCGGTCTCAAACGCGCGGCCGCACTTGTCGTTCGCCCGCAGGAACGAGATGAAGCACAGCACGAACAGCGGCATCTGCACGACGCGCACGAAGTTGGTCAGGTCGTAGACGATGCGCTGGTAGCCGACGATGAAGCAGGAGATGCAGTGCCCGATGAGCAGTACGGCACAGGCGGCGACGGCGATGCCGTAGACCTTCTTGCGCGCGGAGGTGAAAAATCCGAGCAGGCACACGACGGCAAACACGGCAAAGCGCAGCAGCAGGGTGATGGTGTTGCTCATGCCGAGCCGGTCCGTCCAGAAGGACAGGATGTCCATCAGCGGCTGGATCGCCATGAGGATGATGACAAACGTGGGCAAAAGGCGCGCAAGTGCGCCGGAGGCGTGGGTTTCTTGACTCATGAATGTGTTACTCCTTTGTTTGGGTGGCATCGGATGGGACCGGCCAGCAGGCGCGCAGGATCAGCAGGATCAGCATGCCGAGCACAAGCCCGAGCACGAGACCGATGCCGGTGCGCAGCAGCGAAACGAGAAAGTGCGCGCGAATGTGGCAGAACGTATTGGCGACGGAGGCGAATCCGATCGCGCCGAAAACGCCGAACAGCCACGCAGTCAGGCGGCTGCGGTGCGCGGCGCAGCAATAGGCCGCGGCGATGGCAGGGTAGGCGATGAGAAATTCCTTTGTGCGCGGCCGGAACAGCAGTACACGCTCCAGCCAGTTGCGCGCGCGCTGCTCGCCGACGGAGACGGACAGCATCCCGTCGCCGGTGCGCAGGATGTAGACCGTGCCGACGGCGGCGAGGATCACCAGCAGGCACAGCAGCTTTCGCCGCCAGTGGCGGCTGTTTTCCTGCCGCAGCGTTCGCAGATCATCGCGAACCGAGCAGCCGCGTGTGTGCAGCAGCGCCATGGCCAGCAGCAGCATGCCGCCGGCATACACGGCCAGCTGGCTGAGCTTCACGCCGCGAAACAGCCGCAGCACGAGCAGATATTCCGACCCGCTGAGGATCGCGCCGATGTAGCAGCAGCCCCAGAACGTGATGGCTGTGCCGAGCGCCGTCATGCCGATGTAGCGGCCGATGCCCGGACGCGTCTGCGCACTTTCGCGCAGCATGGCTGCAAGCACTGCGACGGCCAGACACGGGAACACGATGGATGCCAGCAGTGCGAGCACAGTGCTTTGCAGCGCCGGCGCAAGCAGCGCGCCGCCCACGCTCTCCGCGCAGCCGAGCGCGAACAGCAGCACGCGCGGCCAGCGCGCACGCAGGGACACGAAAACGCCCAGCAGCACGATCGCTGCGGCGAACACGCCGATGCCGCACAGCATCAGCAGCACGGGGCTGACCGTTTTGGCCGGGATGCCGGTGATGCCGCCGTACTGATAGCCGGCCGGTGCGATCCGCTGCGCCAGATCCTGCAGCAGCTGTGTGTACACGGCCGGCTGCGCGACGGTCTCGCCCGCGGCATTCGTCAGCGGCGTGAGCCACAGCACGGTCATGCCACGGTCCACGACGGCACGGTAGAGCATATTGACGATCTCCTCCGCGCCGCTGTAGCCAAGCGTCTGGTAGCGCGCACGGAACGTCTGGTTGAGCCAGAAGCCCTTGACCATGTCGCCGGTGTACCCGTCGAGCGAGTACCCATCCGGAAGGACACAGCCGGTCTGGTTTCTGTCTTCAATGAGCACGAGTGTGCTGCTGCTTTCGCGCAGCGCGTCGAGCACCTGCGCCTGCGCCAGCGGATCGGTGTCGGTGTCGATGCCGGTCTGTCCGGCGGCGGCAAGCGTGTCATACCGCGCGGCAAAGAAATACGTGCCGCCCTGTGCAAGGCCGCCGGCCTGCGCCGTGCCCAGCCCCGCATCCTGCGCGGCGCGCACGATGTCCGGATCGGCGAGCTCTGCCGGTGTGACCAGCAGCTCACGCGCGCCGGCGTCCGCCAGCTGCGTCAGCCAGTCCTGCACCGGGATGCCGGATGCGTCCGAGAGCGCACAGACGTCCTCGTAGCTGACGACCACGTCGACCTGCCGCTGCGTCTGCTCAACACCGATCCGGACGCCGAGCAGCCAGAAGGCCGCCAGCGTGCACAGCGCTGCCACGATCAAAAATAGACGGTAAGAGTGGAGAAATTGTTTCATAATCACGCACGCTTTCTAAATTTTTGCACGATCGTCTGCAGTGCCTCCCGCTCGCGCAGCAGCCAGCAGATGCCGGCGTACAGCCCGATGCCGACAAGGCCGAGCGCGCAGAATTCCAGCAGGGTCAGGAGCTTGCTCAGCCCCGGGCGGTACAACAGCGTCTCACAGCCCCACATCGCCGCGCCGGTCAGCACGGCGGCAGCGAGGTTTTTGAGCAGCTTGCCGGTGCGCAGACTGCCGCGCGTGTCGCGGAAGAAGCAGATGAGCGCAATGACACCGCCGACGGTCAGCGACACGGCGGTCGTCCGTGCGATCAGGCCGCAGCTCTGACCGCTCCGGAACACGAGGTTGAGCGCAATGTTCAGCGCCAGCACCACGGCATTGATGAGCAGCGGCGTCAGCGTCTTGTGCATGGTGTAGTATGCCTTGTTGATCAGGTCCAGCACGCAGAAGCCCGCCATGCCCAGTGCGTACATGGCGAACACGCTGCTGGTCATCTGCGTGGAGACGGTGTTGAAGTTGCCGCTCTCGAACAGGACGTGGATGATCGGCACGGCAAAGGCGGAAAACAGCGCCGAGAACGGCAGGATAACAAACAGCGTGTTTTCTACCGTGCCGCCGACATAGCGCTTGTACTCCTGCGCGTTTACCTGCGAATAGGTCAGATTGTATTTCGGGAACAGCACAACGCTGATGCTGTAGATAAGCGTCGTTGCGACCGGCGTGAAGAGCTTGTCCGCGTAGTACACGGCGCTCACGGCACCGCTGCCGAATGCAGACACGGTATTGGAGTCTGCCAGATAGCACAGCAGGAAGATGGACGTGGTGAATACCGTCACGACCGTCGTGCGGGCGAAGAGCCTGAGATCGGGATCACGGAAGTGCAGCCCGGGGATGAGCCGGAATTTTTCACGCACGATACACGGGATCGTCATGGCAAACTGCAGCAGCCACGCAAAGCAGATGACCAGCACATATTCGAGCACGCGCTCACTGCTGGAAAACAGCACGAGAAACACGATCAGCAGCAGATTGTACGGCAGGCTCAGACTGCCCTGCAGCGTATAGTGCTCCATGGACTGGAACACGGCGACCAGCAGGTAGATGACCACGATCAGCGGCAGCGTCAGCAGGCAGATCTGCAGATATGCCCGCAGAGTCGGCAGGTCTGCGTCGCTCACGCCGAGCCAGTGGCCGACGGGGGCGAAGCGGATCAGCACCGAGAGCAGCACGACGACCAGCGCACTCACGAGCACACTCACGCAGATCAGGTTCCCGGCTACGGCGAAGGCTTTGTTCCGGTCCTCGGCAAGGTGGCGCGAGATCACGGGAACGGCCGCAATGCACAGCGCGTAGGCGACGGTCGTGAAGATGTAGATCGTATAGTTATAGGAGATCGTATAGAGATCAAAGGCCGTCTGCGTGCCGAATACGCCGGCCTGCAGCGCCTCGCGGACGATGCCGAGGATCTTGGTCAGCAGCGTGACTGCAACGACCAGCCCGATGGTGCGCAGGGTGCGCTTGTTCTGATTCTGATTCATGACGCGGATGCTCCTTCTTCGCGCGGCGCAGCACCGGCACGCACCGTCAGACAGTAGAGCGCGGCCAGTGCGGCGGAGAGATAAAACGAGGCGTTCGGCCGCCGGAGAACGCTGGCCGAAAAATAGGCGTTGACGATCAGGATCACCGCTGCCATGCCAAAGGCGCACACCGGAAGCGTGCAGGCTTTTCCGGGCTCGCGCAGCATGCGCCAGAGCGCGCGCCCGATGAAATACAGCAGGAAGCCGGCCATCAGCGCCAGACCCGTCAGACCGTAGAGATAGTACACACCGTGGAAATCGTTTTCCGCGTCAAAAATGGCACCCTGGCAGCGTGTTGCCTCCAGCTCGAAGCCGAACAGCCGGCTCGTGACCGGCAGCTCCGCCATGAGCAGGCGGCAGTAGACGAGCTTTGTCAGGCGGATGTCGCCGATAACGGACACGTCCATGGAGTCGTGAAAGGCGTGCTCCACATTTTCCAGACCGAAGCGCTCAACTGCCACCTGCTGGTATTTGCGGTAGAGCGCATCGCGCGTCTCCTGCTCGGAGGCGCCCAACTCACCGGCCGACTGCTGCTGCTCGCTCACGCTCTCGGCATAAGCCTGCCGGTTGCGGTACATGGGGCTCTGATGATAGAGCCCGCCGCACAAAGCGGCACATAGAAGCACGACGGCCAGCGCGCGCGCGTTCCACTGACGGGTCAGCGCCATGCTCACGCACACGCCGGCGGCAATGCCGAAGATCTCGGCATAGGCCAGCCGCGTGCCCAGTACGAACAGCAGCGCAAAGCCGGCCACACAGCGCAGCGCGGCGGCGGTGAGCTTCTTGCGGCGAACGGCCGCAAGCAGAGAGATCACGGTCAGCACGCCGAGCACGGCGCTCTGCGAATTGGGCAGCCAGAACCAGCCGCTCCAGCCGATGTGAAATTTCGCATAGGTGGGCATGCTTGTGCCGGTCACAACGGATACGAGCGTGATGAGCGCGATCAGGTACAGGTTGATCGTGCAGGCATCCTCCAGCACGTCCGGAAAGTGCGGCGTGCGCCGAAAGAGCGTAATGAGGGCGAAGGTATAGACCGGAAGCTGTGCAACACGGATGAAGTTGATCAGATCGGACATGGGTGCGGCGTAGCCCACGCGGCGGCAGGCCAGCACATGCGCCCCCCAGAAGAGCGCCAGCACACCGCACAGGATCAGGTAGGCGCGTTTGCGCTCCGAGAGCACGAACGCGAGCACAGCGGCGGCGGCCAGCAAAAGCATCCGCAGTGCAAGCGAAACGCTCGTTGCGCGGCCCAGAGTCTGCGTCCAGAACGACAGCACATCCAGCAGCGGCTGCGCTGTACACAGGCCGATGAGCGCACCGGCCAGCCAGCGCGGGGCAGGGCGCTCCTGCGGCGATATTGATTGCATAGTTTTTCCTCTTTTTCTCACAGGATAGTTACACTACATCATACGCTTTTTTCGCGTTCAGGTCAACCTGTGCAGGCGTACTGTTTCCGTTATTCTTATTAATATTGTGTGGACGAAACACCCCCGGCCGGAAAATGCCCGGTCGGGGGTGTCGGAAACCGTATTTACAGCAGCTTATCCGTCTCGTGCGTGTAGCTGCAGATGAGCTTGTCGAGCAGACGCAGCAGCTCGGCGGCCCTGGGCTCCGTGACGGCCTGCGCACGCAGCCGGTGCAGCCCGTCGATGGCCTCCTGACTGAGGCCGATGGCGTTATACACGTCGCTCTCGCCGGCACGCTGCGCGTCCTCACTGCCGATCTCGGTGTCAAAGCCGAGCAGGAAGTTCGGCGTCGTGTGGAAAAACCGCGCGATGCGGCTCACGACCAGCGCCGACGGCACCGTGACCTCGCGGCGGTCGTTGGGCTTGATGTATTTGCGCACGGCGGGGCGGCTGATGTCGATCTCATCTGCCAGCTCCTGCGTGTTGACGGGCTTGCCGTACACGTTGTTGCCGTTCATCAGATAGGTCAGCCGGTCGCGGAACACGTTGCCGAAACCGCTCGCGGCCTCGTCGATGTCTTTGCCCATGATGCGCCCTCCGTTCTTGCAGAAACAAAAAATATTTTTTTCGGAAAAGGACTTGACAAACCTGTAGAAATAGTTTATACCAAAGTTACGTTAATCAAAAAACGAAACTTTGGTTCCTATCCACGGGCCGGATGCAACTTTTCTGACCATCAGTAAAGCACAACCGCCTGCAAAAGTCAAGACATATCCCCCATAACCGCAAGGAGGTAATCTTATGAGCAAGAACCGTGATCTGATCTATGATATGGCCGAGGCCCCGGAGACGGAGGACTTCGAGCAGCTCGACAGCGAGCCGCTGCAGCTCGGCGGCGTTGGCGAAGATCCGCCCGCCGCAAACGACCGTCAGGTGACGACGCCTGGCGACGTGCACGTTGCGCCGCAGATGCCCACGCCGATCGACGGCACGCTGCGCCAGTTTGCGCTGCGCGTGCCGGATGTGATCGATGCGTGCAGCGGTATCATGGTGTTCGGCAAGCGCATCAAGTCGCTGGTCTTTTCGACCGACCTGAGCATCATCCGCAACGTCAATGCCGACGCGGTGTTTGCGGTCTATCCCTTCACGCCGCAGCCGATCATCACACAGGCGCTGCTCATGGCGAGCGATCTGCCGGTGTTCGTCGGTGTCGGCGGCGGGCTGACGACGGGAAAGCGCGTCGTGAACCTCGCCATGTACGCCGAGATGCAGGGCGCGACCGGTGTGGTCGTCAATGCGCCGATGCCGGGACGCATCCTCAACCGCATCCGCAGCAGCGTCGATGTGCCGGTCGTGGTCACGGTGGCCAATTCCGACACGAACTACCGCCACCGCATCGAGGACGGCGCTGCGATCCTGAACGTGGCCGCCGGCGCGCAGACACCGGAGATCGTGGCCGAGATCCGTGAGCGTTTCCCGGACTATCCCATCATCGCGACCGGCGGCGCGGATGAGCAGAGCATCCGTGCCACCATCCGCGCGGGCGCCAACGCGATCGTCTGGACGCCGCCGTCCAGTGCGGAGCTGTTTCGCGACGTGATGAAAAACTACCGTGAGGGCAAGCCGCACCCCTGAGGCCGCATTTCGTTTGCTTTCTCTTTCTGTTCTCCGCGCGCGAGAGGCGCAGTCACACATCCGGCCGGATGTGCGGCTGCGCCTCTTTTGCGGTTTCTTATCTTGGTTTTACAGTGCCGAGAGCACGACACACGCCTGCTCGCGCGTCATGCGCTCGCGCGGACGGAAGCTGCCGTCGGGCATGCCGCTGATCACGCCGGCGCGCTGCAGCGCCTGCACGGCGGGCAGGGCATAGGCTGCGATGTCACCGGCGTCCGCGAACGTGACGGGCGGGACATCCGTGCCCAGCTGGATGCCGAAGCGCTCGGCGTAACGATAGACCATGACGGCCATATCCTGCCGCGAGATGTCGGCATCGGGCGCAAACGCGGAGTCAGAGACGCCATGGACGACGCCGTTTTCGGCTGCCCAGCTGACATAGGGCGCGTACCACGCGTCTGCGGGCACGTCGGTGAATTTTCCCGTCTTGTATGTGGACACGTCCGCACCCTGCAGCCCGGCGAGCATGGTCACAAACTGCGCGCGCGTCATATTTGCGGCGGGGGCGAAGGTCGTCGCCGTCATGCCGGAGACGACGCCCGCGTCATAGAGCTGCCGGATGTACGGATAGCTCCAGCGGCTCTCGGGCACATCCGTGAACGGGAAGGGTGTTTCACCCGGCTGCACGGCGTGGTAGGTGCTGTAGATATCGTCCATCAGGTTCAGATAGAACAGGTGCGTCTGCACGATGCTCTTGTTGGCGATGCCGCCGACAAACTGCATATGGTCGGCGCGCGTGACGGGCATGACGTACCAGATGCCGGGACGGAAGGCGATATCGGAATAGCCGTCATAGTTGACCCAGCCCTGCGAGCCGTCCTGCCTGCGGCACTCGGTGGTGTTTTTGTCCGTCGTGGTCGGATAGAGGGCGGAGACGGTGTTGACCAGCCCGTCGTTCGGCAGCCAGCTGCGATCGATATAGATGCCGCCGGCGGTGTACTTGTCATAGTATTTGCCCATGTTGTACGAGAACGACAGCATCAGCGCGCACATACCGTTCGACGGGATGGCGGACACCGTGGGATAGTGGTTTCCGGTGCGCGGATCGGCCGAGGTCTGGTCGCCTGCGTAGGAGAAATAGTAGACGTTCGGCTGGATGGCGATGCCCTTGTTGATCTCCAGCGACTTGTCGATCGTGAGGTCGAGGAAGGCGTTGTCGTTGTGCGACAGGAAATCGGATTTGAGCACGCGCTCGAGCGCTTGCGCAAAGGTCTCATTGTCGTCCTTGCGGATGCCGAACTGGTCGAGCTGGAAATCATACACGCCCTTGAATTTGGACAGCCCCAGCGCCTTGGATGCGGAGGTGGCAAGCTCGGCCGCGGCCTTTGTGAAGTCTGCGTTGCACTCAATGAACGACGTGCCGTTGTGCGGCGCGGCGATGGCGGTCAGCGAGTGCACCCAGCTGCCCTTGCCGCCGAGGAAAAACGGGCTCGGCTCAACGCCGGCGGCCCTGGCTGCGGCGACCTCCTCCGGGCAGCCGTTGGTGAGGATCTCAAGGAAAAGGCGCGTGGTCGCGCCGCCGAAGCTGTGGCCGACGAGGTTCACGGCACGCTCTGTGCCCCAGCCGTCAAAGAGCGGCTGCTTGTAGTCGATGCCGTAGCGCTCGTGCCCGAAGTCCTGCGCATGCTTGACGCCGTAGTCCGTGCGTGTGCCGGCGAGCTGCGCATAGAGCTCACACGCGCGGTCCCACGCGCTCGAGAGCGGACCGACGGAGGCGGCATACGTCTCATAGCCCTTCGCGGACAGATAGTCTGTGAGGCTTCCGGTGGTCATGCCCCAGTAGGGCATGATGCGGTAGATCCTGTCCCGCTGTCCCCAGCCGAGCAGACCGTGCACGAACACGACCGGGTCGTCTGAGCGGGCTTGGTCGTCTGCGGCAGCGGCCGGGATGGCGCACAGGCTCAGCGCGAGCACTACTGTCAGCAGCAGACACAAAAGTCGACGTGTTTTTTTCATGGTTTACCCCCTTGTCTTGTTGGTTTCACAGGTTCATCCTTCTCACATAACCGGCAATATGTCTATATTATACTTGCAAAAACTGCCGATTGCAAGACGTTTTGACGAGAGTCTGTTGTTTATCTGTGCAAAAGAGAAAGTCCCCGCGCTGATGCGCGGGGACTTTCAGTCGGCAAATCCGGTAAACAGATTCCACGGATAGCAGTCCGGCGGCTGCTGCTCGAAGTAGAGCACCTCGCTGGTTTCCGGGTGGGCAAAGTGCAGACAGTGCGACCAGAGCGCGATCGGCCCGTCGTCGGGCAGCGTGCTGTATTTTTTGTCGCCCCAGAGCGGCAGACCGCGCGACGAGAACTGGCAGCGGATCTGGTGCGTGCGCCCGGTCTGCAGATAGATGCGCACGAGCGAGAGCTCCGCGCGCGTGCCGAGCACATCGTAGTCGAGCACGGCCTCCTGCACGCCCTTGGCCATCCTGTCCGTGACGTAGGTCTTGCGCTCGTTCGGGTCGCGGCGCAGCAGGTCACGGTAAGTGCCCTGCAGCGGCGATGGCGCTCCGTGCACGACGGCCAGATACGTCTTGCCGAAGTCGTGCTCGCGGATCTGCGCCGAGAGCTTCGACGCAGCGGCCGGCGTGCGCGCGAGCACCATCAGCCCGCTGACCACGCGGTCGAGCCGGTGCACGGTGCGCACGCAGGCCTTCGGGTCTCCGAGCGCCTGACGCACCAGCTCGGGCATGCCGCCCGGCTCGTCCGTGGACAGCACGCCCGCAGGCTTGATGCACACAAGGATGCTGTTGTCCTGATAGAGAATGTCCATGTCGTCGCCTCATTTTTCAGTCTGCCGCGAGTATACCACAAATGCACCGCGCGGGCAACAGCAAGCGGTGCGAAGGCGGCGCGGGCAGTGCCGGCCTGCCTCGGCGCCGAGACGCAGCCGGAAATGACCGGCGAAGACCGTGCGAGCGCATAAAATGCCCTCCCGGACGGCTCCGGGAGGGCAATGCGGTGGATTTGAAAGCTGTCTTACAGGGCGCACAGCACGACGCACGCCTGTTCACGGGTCGCAGTGCCGAACGGCTGGAAGCTGCCGTCGGGCATGCCGCTGATGACACCTGCATGGTGCAGCGCCTGCACAGCGGGCAGAGCATAGGCGGAGATGCTGCTCTCGTCCGTGAAGGGCGTGACTGTCTGCTGCTGCAGTGCGACATCGTAGCGCTGCGTATACTGATAGAGCATCACGGCCATGTCCTGCCGCGTGATCTTTGCGTCAGGCGAGAAGGTCGTGGCGCTCGTGCCGCTGACGATGCCGTTGGCGAGGGCCCAGTTGACATAGGGCGCATACCACGCGCCCTCCGGCACGTCGCGGAACGAGGTGGCCGGGTATTTCGACACATCCGCCTTTGCAAGACCGGCGAGCATGGTTACAAACTGCGCGCGTGTGACATCGCCCGCCGGCTCAAAGGTCGTGGGCGTCATGCCGGAGACGACACCGGCATCATACATCTGCTTGATGTAGGTGTAGCTCCAGCGGTCGGCTGCCACATCCGTGAACGGCAGACCGGACGCCGCGCTCACGTGGGAGAGATTGTCCATCAGGCTCAGGTAGAACTGGCGCAGCGCGGTCACGCTCTGCGACGCCAGATCGGGCACGGGCATGCCGGCGATGAAGTTGCCGTGATCATAGTGGCGCACAGGCATCACGTTCCACACGCCGGGCTGATAGCTGACGTTGGAGTAACCATCCTGCTGGATATAGCCGGTCTGACCGCTCTTGGTCAGGCAGCGACCGGCGCTGTCGGTCGGATACAGGGCGGAGACGGTGTTGACGAGGCCGTCGTTCGGTGCCCAGGTCTTGTCGATGCGGAAGCCGCCCGCAGTCGTCTGGTCATAATAGCTGCACATTTTGTTTGCAAACGGCACGAACAGCGGCGTCATGTCGACGGCCGAGGTGCGCTCACCGGTGGCGCTGCTCTGGCGCGTCTTGTCGCCGGCATAGGAGAAATAATAGACATTGGGCTGGATCTCGATATCGTCGTTGAGCTCCAGCGCGCGGTCGATCGTCAGGTCGCGGAAGACATTGTCGTTGTGCGACAGGAAGTCCGAGTGCAGCACGCGGTCAAGCGCCTCGAGCACGGTCTCGCCGTCCTTGCGGTAGAAGCCGAACTGTTCGAGCTGGAAATCATACACACCCTTGAAGTCCGAGATGCCCAGCAGCTTTGCCATCGCGGTCGAGGCCTCGGCTGCAAACTGCGCCATGTTGTCGCAGCACTCAAGGAAGGTCGTGCCGTCGTGCGGGGCAGCCAGCGTCGTCAGGGAATAGACCCAGTCGGCCTTTCCGCCCTCGAAGAAGGGGGAGACCTCCGTGCCGGCGGCCTTGGCCGCAGCCTGCTCCTCTGCAGAGCCATCGGCCAGAATATCCAGGAACAGGCGGATCGTTGCGCCGCCGAAGCTGTGGCCGACGAGATTGATCTTCTTGCTCGCGCTCCAGCCTTCAAACAGCGGCTTGTCATACGTCGCGCCGTAGCGCGCGTGGCCATATTCGGCGGCGTGCGCCGCGCCGTAGTCTACGGTCGTGCCGGTGAGCTGGGCGTAGAGCTCGCACGCGCGATCCCACGCGCTCGAGAGCGGGCCGACGGAGGCGGCGTAGCTCTCATAACCCTTGCTTGTCATATACGGCATCAGGTCGGTCGACAGACCCCAGTAGGGGACGGCGGAATAGATCTGGTCATGTTCGCCCCAGCCCATCAGGCCGTGGACATAGACCGTCGGGTAGCGCGTCGCGCCGGACTGCGTGTTCGCAGCGGCCGCCGGCAGGAGCAGAAGACTCCCGGCCATCACCAGTGCGAGCAACAGACACAAAAACTTCTTGCTTTTTTTCATGGTGTATGCACATTCCTTTCCGGCGCGCCCGAGCGCGCTGTAATTTTCTTGCTTTCCGTTATATTATAGTATCGCGTGTGAGGATTTTCAATCCGGGCAGCACATCTGCTTTGTGTCAATTTATTAAAAATGTGAGGTTTTGTTACATATAGACTGAGTTGTCTGACTTTTGACTTGGCGCTCGCGTCGCATGGAACACGTCCTCCGGGGAATCCGGAGGACGTTTTGACTGTTTTGTGCATTACAGCATGCACAGCATGGTGCAGGCCTGTTCGCGGGTAGCGGTTCCGTACGGCTGGAAGCTGCCGTCGGGCATGCCGCTGATGACACCGGCGCGCTGCAGCGTCTGCACGGCGACCTGAGCATAGGCTGCAATGCTGTCCGCATCCGTGAAGGGTGTGACCGGCTGCTGCTGCAGATGCACCTGGAAGCGCTGCGTGTAGCTGTAGAGCATCACGGCCATGTCCTGCCGCGTGATGCTGGCGTCGGGCGAGAAGGTCGCGGCGCTCGTGCCGCTGACGATGCCGTTGGCGAGCGCCCAGTTGACGTAGGGGGCGTACCACGCGCCTTCCGGCACGTCACGGAACGGCGTGGCCGGGCAGTTCGACACGTCCGCACCGGCGAGCCCGGCGAGCATGGTCACGAACTGCGCACGCGTCACGTTCGCGGCGGGGGAGAAGGTCGTAGCGCTCGTGCCGCTGACGACACCGGCGTCATACAGCTCCTTGATATACGGGTAGCTCCAGCGCGACTCGGCCACGTCCGTGAACGGGAAGGCGGTACCGGTCGCCGCGGCGGTATAGGTGCTGTAGATGTCCTCCATAATGCCGCGGTAGAGTGCGCGCGTCTTGACGAGGCTGCCGTTGAGCATGCCGCCGACGAACTGGATGTGGTCAAACGACTGCACGGGCATGACGTACCAGATGCCGGGCTGGAAGTGAATGTTGGAGTAGCCGTCGTAATTCGTCCAGCCCTGCTTGCCGTCCTTCGTCAGGCAGGTGCCGTCGCTGTGGATGGGGTAGAAGGCGGAGACAGTGTTGACCATGCCGTCGTTCGGGCGCCAGCTCTTGTCGATGTAGAAGCCGCCGGCGGTGTACTTGTCATAGTATTTGCCCATGTTGTATGCGCCGGGGTAGAACAGCGTCCACATTCTGGCCGACGGGATGTAGTTGCCGGAGACCGGGTCCTGCACGGTCTGGTTGCCGGCATAGGAGAAGTAGTAGACATTCGGCTCGATGCCGATGCCGTCATTGATCTCGAGCGACTTATCGATCGTCAGGTCGAGGAAGGCGTTGTCATTGTGCGACAGGAAGTCGGTGCTGAACACGCGTTGCAGCGTCTCGAGCACGGTCTCGTTCGGGTCCTTGTAGATGCCGAACTGCTCCAGCTGGAAGTCGAGCAGGTTCTTGAGCTCCGTGATGCCGAAGCCCTTGGCGAGCATCTCGCTCAGATTCGTGGACACGTCCATGATCGTGCCGTTGGATTCAATGAAGCTCGTGCCGTTATGCGGCGCTGCGACCTCGGTCATGGAGTGCACCCAGCTGCTCTTGCCGCCGGTGAACAGCGGGCTCGGTGCGGTGCCGGCGGCCTTGGCCGCTGCGACTTCCTCCGCGCTGCCGTTTGCCATCAGCTCGAGAAACAGGCGCGTCGTCGCGCCGCCGAAGCTGTGGCCGACGAGGTTGACGGCGCGCTTTGTGCCCCAGCCGGAGAAGAGCGGCCGGTCATAGGTGATGCCGTAGCGCGCGTGGTCGTGCGCTGCGCTGTGCGCCGCGCCATAGTCGACCGTCGTGCCGGTCAGCTGCGCGTAGAGCTCACACGCGCGGTCCCATGCGCTCGAGATCGGGCCGACGGTGGCCGAATACGTCTCGTAGCCGAGGGAGTTGAGATATGCCGTCAGGCTGCCGGTGGTCATGCCCCAGTAGGGCAGCACGCTGTTGAGACCGGCGCGCTCGCCCCAGCCCATCAGACCGTGCACGAGCACGACCGGGTCGCTTTTGCTGCTCGGACAGGTCCTGTCTGCGGCCGCCGCCGGAAGCGCACACAGGCTCACGGCCAGTGTGAGTGCCAGCAGCAGACTCAAAAATCGTTTGTTTCGTCTTGTCATTTGCTTACCTCCTAAATATCGTGGGTGCGGGTGCCGAAGCTTTTCCGTGCGCGCGGAAAGTCGGGGGTGGCGCGCCGCTGCGTACCTGCGCACCGTCCAGTGTATATATCTGTATGCAATACAAATGAATTACAATACTGGAATAATGCACACAATTCCGGCGCGGCGAGAGATTTTTGCACACAAAGAAAATATTGTATAAAATGGAAAACCGGTTTTGCATTTTTCCCCGTCATCATTCACGAAAATTCATAAATTCTGTATTTGATTTCGGAAAATTCTACGAATTTGGGCATTCTCTTGCAAACTATATAAAAACCGCTTGCGCACATTGTGAAGATTTGGACAGTTTTGCGCACATTCGTTATAGCATCGCACGGGGGTGCTTGATATAATATAAACGAAATAGAACGGAAACGTATCCCAGCGAAAATCGAACAGTTGGAGGTAATGGAATGAGCAAAAAGTATCTGTATTATTTCAGCGAAGGAAGTCAGGCATTCGGCGGTGACAAGACCGCGATGCGCAACACGCTTGGCGGCAAGGGTTCCGGTCTGGCGGAGATGACAGCGGCCGGTATGCCGGTGCCGCAGGGCTTCACGATCACGACGGAAGCCTGCACGCAGTACTATACGGACGGCCGGCAGATCAATGCGGAGATCCAGGCGGACATCTTTGCGCACGTCAAGGGCCTTGAGGAGATTACCGGCAAGAAGCTCGGCGACGTGGAAAACCCCCTGCTGGTCTCCGTGCGCTCCGGCGCGCGCCAGTCCATGCCCGGCATGATGGACACCATCCTCAACCTCGGCCTGAACGACGCGTCCGTTGAGGGTCTGGCCAAGAAGACCGGCAACCCGCGCTTTGCCTACGACAGCTACCGCCGCTTTGTGCAGATGTTTGCTGACGTCGTCATGGGCGTGTCCAAGAGCCTGTTCGAGGAAGAGATCGACAAGATGAAGGCCGACAAGGGCGTCACGAACGACGTCGATCTGGACGCCGACGATCTCAAGCAGCTTGTCGCCATCTTCAAGAAGATCTACGAGGACAACGAGCACAAGCCCTTCCCGCAGGATCCGAACGAGCAGCTCATCGAGGCCGTCAAGGCCGTGTTCCGCAGCTGGGATAACCCGCGCGCGAACGTTTACCGCAAGATGAACGAGATCCCCTATGAGTGGGGCACTGCCGTCAACGTCCAGCAGATGGCCTTCGGCAACTCCGGCGACCGCTCCGGCACGGGCGTTGCCTTCACGCGTGATCCCGCCACGGGCGAGAAGAAGCTCATGGGCGAGTACCTCATCAATGCGCAGGGCGAGGACGTCGTCGCAGGCGTGCGTACCCCGAGCCCAATCAGCCACCTGCAGGAGCAGATGCCCGAGGTGTATGATGAGTTCGTGGCGATCGCCAACCGCCTCGAGCACTACTTTAAGGATATGCAGGATATGGAGTTCACCATCGAGGATGGCAAGCTCTACATGCTCCAGACCCGCAACGGCAAGCGCACCGCGCAGGCCGCGCTGCAGATCGCGTGCGACCTCGTTGACGAGGGCATGATCACCGAGCGTGAGGCCGTGCTGCGCGTCGAGCCCAAGCAGCTCGATACGCTGCTGCACCCGCAGTTTGACGCCGAGGCGCTCAAGCGCGCCGACGCCATCGGCAAGGGCCTTGCCGCGTCCCCCGGCTCCGCCTGCGGTCAGGTCGTTTTCTCCGCCGAGGAGGCTGAGGAAGCCGTCAAGAACAAGACCATGCCGAAAGTCGTGCTCGTCCGTCTCGAGACCAGCCCCGAGGACATCGTGGGCATGCAGGTCTCTCAGGGCATCCTGACCGTGCGCGGCGGTATGACCAGCCACGCGGCCGTCGTTGCCCGCGGCATGGGCACCTGCTGCGTCTCCGGCTGCGGCAATGACAACAATGTCCGCATCAGCTACGCCGACAAGGTCTTTGAGATCAACGGCCACCGCTTCACGGAGGGTGACTGGATCTCCCTCGACGGCAGCACCGGCAACATCTACGCCGGACAGATCCCGACCGTCGCCGCTACCGGCAACAAGAACTTCAACCGCCTCATGGGCTGGGCTGACGCAGCCCGCCGCCTGAACGTCGAGGCCAACGCCGACAACCCGCGCGATGCGCAGCAGGCGGTCGATCTCGGCGCCGAGGGCATCGGCCTGTGCCGCACCGAGCATATGTTCTTCGCCGAGGACCGCATCAAGGCCGTCCGCGAGATGATCTGCGCCCGCACCGTCGAGGAGCGCAAGGTTGCGCTGGCGAAGGTCGAGCCGTTCCAGCAGAGCGACTTTGAGGCCATGTACCGCATCATGGGCGACCGCCCGATGACGATCCGTTACCTCGATCCCCCGCTGCACGAGTTCCTGCCCACCCAGAAGGCGGACATCGAGGAGCTGGCGCAGGAGATGGGCATGACGGCTGAAGAGCTGCAGGACGTCGTTGTATCCCTGCACGAGTTCAACCCCATGATGGGCCACCGCGGCTGCCGTCTGTCTGTCACCTATCCGGAGATCGCCGAGATGCAGACCAATGCTGTCATCAAGGCTGCCCTCAAGGTCAGCGCGGAGACCGGCGCGATGATCACGCCCTACATCATGATCCCGCTGGTCGGCGAGCGCAAGGAGCTTAAGTTCGTGCGTGACATCGTCGTCCGCACGGCAGATGCGCTGATCAAGGAGGCCGGTGTGGACATGAAGTATCACGTCGGCACCATGATCGAGATCCCGCGCGCCGCGCTCACGGCCGACGAGATCGCCAAGGAAGCGGACTTCTTTAGCTTCGGCACCAACGACCTGACGCAGATGACCTTCGGCTTCAGCCGTGACGACGCTGCGAAGTTCCTTGGCAGCTACTACGACACCAAGATCTACGAGAGCGACCCGTTCCAGCATCTGGACATCAACGGCGTCGGCAAGCTCGTGGAGATGGCCTGCAAGCTCGGCCGTCAGACGAATCCGGAGCTCGAGCTCGGCATCTGCGGCGAGCACGGCGGCGATCCGTCCTCCGTCGAGTTCTGCCACAAGGTCGGCCTGGACTACGTGTCCTGCTCGCCGTTCCGCGTGCCCATCGCCCGCCTCGCCGCCGCACAGGCAGCCATCCGCGAGGAGCTGTGATTCTCGGTGCGCCCGCGCACAAAAGATAAGAAAATCGACCCATGCCCCGACCGGGCACACAGGTTCCAACCTGTGTGCCCGGTTTTTGTGTTTCCATATGTTTGACAGGCCGCGCACTGCTGAGTATAATCTATTATATACCAAATAATTTGCGCAAGCGTTATTTGAAGGGGAGCAGGTTATGGATTTAAGTATAGAATAAGTGTCGGGGCTATAAGTGTCGGAGCTATACCTAAAAACGAATGCCAAGTAGCGATAGCTCAGAGTGTTTGGTAAGTGTTTGGACGGTATTAAGGTTTGCTTTCTCCTTGATGGGTTTTATATTTTGAATCTGTTTCTGAGATATGAGGTGTAAACAATGGCAATCAAATACAAAAAGCTGTGGGAATTGCTGGATGAACAAGACGTCAGTAGAGATGACGCCCGAAAAGCTGCCGGATTAACAACGGCGGTGTTTAGCAGGATAGAGAATGATACTTCCGTGCAAATAGAAGCACTATTAAGAATCTGTGGTGCGTTGAATTGCAGATTGGAGGATATTGCTGAATGGGATTATGCATATCAGCCGAATCATGCAATTCCCAATGTGGATCTGGATGCGCTCCCGACTGATCAATTTGAGACACTTGGCTACCACAAACTTTATGATCTGCCGATACGATTTACCGCAGAGGGGCTGTCCAATTATTTGACACGTGCAATGGGGAAGTGCCTATTGTCTCATGAAGCCTGCAATTGCCTGGCGGATAAATTATCAGAATATGGCGTCCAGATAGAATTGCCTGATACGGTTCCATTACTATTTGACGACCTGCCGCATGCCATTCCAATCGATGAAGATGGGAACATGGATCTCATTGCGGATCAAAGAATAGGCAACGCAATTCGCGAAACATTCAGAAAAATATCAAAAGATCCGAAAGCGGTAGATAGTATCTTGAATCAGGCAAAACAAACTGTGAAACCTGTCAAAAAGTATTGGATAGAGGAAGGAATTCTTCACGCTTCTCCGGATGGCTATCATACGTACTTTGAGGGAACAATGCTGGATCACCGTTCATTGGGAAGTAAGGCTGTTATGGTCGATGTTTATACAGAGGTGTTTGGCTCATACGACAGCGGATATTGGTTTCCGGATATATTTGACAGGATGAGCGTAGATACTTATTGCGCGGATGCTTTTAAAACAAAAGATGATCCGACGAAAAAACTCCTGAAAGTCATGTTTTTTTATCAACTTAGTATTGACGAGCTTCTCCTCCTTTTTGAACTGCCGACATGGGACTCTTTTCGCCAGATTTTTCAGGGGAAGATCAGATGGCTGCGCCATCCTCACCGTTCAAGGTGGTTTTACAGGAATGATATGACCGTTCGAAATCGTTGGAATTGGAGAGGCCAGAATGTTTTTGATGCGTTGAAAGAGGAAATACAAAGGCAATTACGAAAAAAAAGTAAGGATAAAAATGTATTTGAAATTCTTGAGCAATATTACCCGGAAGATACGATCCTGCAAGTGAAAGAACATTATTACGAATGGTTCGATGGTTCTGATTATACAGTGGATCAGCTCCGCATATCATGGAAAGAGAACTATGCTCTCAAATCAGCAGGAATCCGAACGTTACAGGACTTTTTTGAATATCTCAAGGGAAAAACAACAGCAGCGGGCACAAAAATTCCCGGAATTGACGAAATCGGCTTCGAGAGACTAAAATCCCTTGCCTTTCAATTTGCGCAGTCAGAGATATCCGGGGATCAAGTGAGAAATCTATGCAATTACGCCGAAACAGTTGCGACGAGAGAATGCCGGTGGCCGATTGAAGAATGCTGTGCTTCGGTTATCAAGGATGCGACAAGACAGAGCCTTTACCGGCTGAAATATCGCGATATGATGAAGGTCATAAACGATTTCAAAAACGGACAGTTGCAAAGACAGTGTGCAGATAAATTGCCTGTTCAAGAAGCGACGCAGCTTCTAAAAGAGGTGGGATACATTGCAAGAGGCGAGTATCCTGTTATTCATGTTGTAACAGATGCTTTTTGGGCTGAATATTTAGATAAGCATCCCGAGCAAAGTATTCAAAACATCCGAGAATCCTATCTGCAGGGAGCGTGTCTGGACATGGACTTGGCTGATCTTGATAACAATATTCCGGCGCTTTTCAAAGGAAGTTGGCCTGTATTTCCTATACTGCGCGATACCAGAAAAGGGGAAATTCTTTGGAGGGAATTTCCGGGATGGCTTTTGTCTGCATTTGAATCAGTCTGTTCCGGCAAAAAATCAGAGGGTGCTATTGAAAGCGCGTTCTGGGGGAAGAAATCGGATACCGGATACGGAGAAGCGTGGTTGTATGTGGCGATTACAAAAAACGGGGAATCAGGCGCTTCCCTGTATTCCCTCAATTGCCGTCCTCAATGGGAAGACTATGGTGTAGAGAATTTACGAAAAGAGATTCAAACAGTTGATGGTGGGGATATGGCTCTTGATGCACTTTCGGATGCTATTTCTTTTAGCTGTCAATTAACTGCATCACGCGATGCCGATGTTCTTGAATATGCCGATCAATATCAATATACCGTTCATGAAGTCTGGGAGTATGTTCGGAAAAACAGTTCACCGGAAATGGAAGCCGAGCTCTTAGCTGAGTATTCGGGCGACATTGATACTGCAGAAAAATATGGACGCTTGTTGGATATGACCATTGAGGAGCTGGATTTATCCACAATACCTTTTATGCACTTAAGGCATGCAAATGTAGCAACTGTTCGCGACCTGATGCGTTTATCCGCTGAGAATCGGTGGAGAGATTGCCACCTAGGGAATACGAGCATTGCAGAAATACAGCAAAAGCTTCGACAGATGGGCCTTATGTAAAGAAGACGCTGCGCCCCCCAACGTGGCCGACTGCGTGAAAAACAAGCAATGCTCGAAACCAGATACACACATGTTTGACTAAAAATCCCCCGCACCGTTCGGAAACCGAACAGTGCGGGGGGCTTATATGCGGGGATATCCCGCGTTACACGATCACGGTCAGCAGCATCTTAAAGCGCGTCTGCCCATAGACTGCGTGCGGCACGTGCGCCGGCATGACGATGCTCTCCCCGGCGGAGACGAGGTGCGCCTCGCCGTCGATGGTGAAGCGGCCCGTGCCGTCGAGCACGGTGACGAGCGCGTCGCCGTCGGCGGTGTGCGTGCTGATCTCCTCGTCCTGCTCGAAGGCGAAGAGCGTCATGCTCAGGGCGCGGTTTTGCGCGAGCGTCTTGCTCACGATCTGCCCCTGCTGGTATTCGACCTCGTCGCCGAGGCGCAGCACCTGTGCTTTTTCGATGTTTTTCAGACCCATGATCCGATCTCCTTTGTTCTTGACTGTTGAAATTTTACCCGCCGTGTGGCGGTCGTATACGTTCGTTCAGCCGTCGAGGCCCGGCACCTGCGGCAGGGATGCAAAGCTCTCGGCGAGCTGTGCGTCGGTGGGGATGAAGTCGCTCATTTCGCCGTTGTGGAACTTCTCATACGCGACCATGTCGAAGTAGCCGGTGCCGGTCAGGCCGAAAACGATGGTCTTTTCTTCGCCGGTCTCGCGGCATTTGACGGCCTCGTCGATGGCGACGCGGATGGCGTGACTCGATTCCGGAGCGGGCAGGATGCCTTCGATGCGCGCGAACTGCTCGGCCGCCTCGAACACCTTTGTCTGCTCGACGGCGCGGGCCTCCATGTAGCCGTCGTGGTACAGCTGCGAGAGAATAGAGCTCATGCCGTGGTAGCGCAGGCCGCCGGCGTGGCTCGGTGAGGGGATGAAGCCGCTGCCGAGCGTGTACATCTTGGCCAGCGGGCAGACCTTACCGGTGTCGCAGAAGTCGTAGGCGAACCTGCCGCGCGTGAGGCTCGGGCAGGAGGTGGGCTCGACGGCGATGAACCGATAGTCGCGCTCGCCGCGCAGCTTCTCACCCATGAACGGGGAGATAAGGCCGCCGAGGTTGCTGCCGCCGCCGGCGCAGCCGATAATAATATCCGGCACGACGCCGTATTTGTCAAGGGCCGTTTTCGTCTCCAGACCGATGACCGACTGGTGCAGCAGCACCTGATTGAGCACGCTGCCGAGCACGTAGCGGTAGCCGGGGGTCGAGGTGGCGACCTCGACGGCCTCGCTGATCGCGCAGCCGAGCGAGCCGGTCGTGCCGGGGTGCTCGGCGAGGATGCGCCGGCCGATCTCCGTCTCCGTGGACGGGCTCGGCGTAACGGACGCGCCGTAGGTGCGCATCACCTCGCGGCGGAAGGGCTTTTGCTCATACGAGCACTTGACCATGTAGACTTTGCAGTCGAGCCCGAGGTAGGCGCAGGCCATCGACAGCGCCGTGCCCCACTGGCCGGCACCGGTCTCGGTCGTGACGCCGCGCAGCCCCTGCTGCTTGGCATAATACGCCTGCGCGATGGCGGAGTTGAGCTTGTGCGAGCCGGAGGTGTTGTTGCCCTCAAACTTGTAGTAGATCTTCGCCGGGGTCTGCAGCTGTTTTTCCAGACAGTAGGCGCGCACGAGCGGCGACGGGCGGTACATCTTATAAAAGTCACGGATCTCGTCCGGGATGGGGATCTCGCGGTCGTCGTTGTCAAGCTCCTGACGGATGAGCTCGTCGCAGAATACGGGGCGCAGATCGTCGAACGTCATCGGTGCGCCGGTGGCGGGATTGCGCAGCGGCGCGGGCTTGACCTTCATGTCTGCGCGGACGTTATACCATGTGCGCGGCATTTCGTCTTCATTCAGGTAGATCTTGTAGGGGATGTTTTCATTTGCCATGATGTCTGCTCCTTTCGGCGGGGCCTTTCCGGGCAAGAAAAAACGACCCTTGTCCATGAAAGACCAATACGGAATTGATCTTTGGGACAAAAGTCGGAAAACTTCTGCGGTGCCACCCAAATTGGCGCAATGCGCCCACTCAGCGACGTGCCATCACACGCCTTTCCTTGGTAACGGGGGAAAAGCCCGTCGGACTTTACCGCCTCACGGCGTCTCGTCCGCCCTCTGCAGTCCATTCGGCAAGGTCGTCTCTGCTGCGCTCGCACCGGCCGGCAGCTCTCTGGGAAAGACGCAAACCCTCGCTTACTTCTCTGCTTCTGTGGTTTGCTGCTTTGAACTTGGCGCAAGCATACGCCCAAATATCATCGCTTGTCAAGCAGCCGGATGCACTTTTTCCGCTTTCCACAAACGCGGTACGCCGCATGGCGGATTCATTAGCTATTTAAACACAAAAAGAAAAAAGGCGCTTGAAAATTCAGGTATAACTCACACTTTACATTCGCAAAACGGCGGCATATACTGAAACCATCCCGGAGTGGGTTCGGGTCCGGCAAACAGAGAATGGAGGGATCACCATGGCGGAAAACAAGACATTATGTATTGCCTGTAAGTACAAATTCCATGATCGGGATCTGCAACCGTGCGCAGACTGCCTGCGCAGCACACAGCTGGCGCAGCAGGGCATCGACCGGTATCAGCGGGCTGCGCAGCCGCAGCAGGCATCGCCCGCTTCGGAGACGCGCAAGGCGCATCCGGCGGCCAGAACGCTGTGCTTTGCCTGTAAGTATATGTACTGCGACTGGGACGCCGAGCCGTGCCTGACGTGCCTGCGCCACACGCTGGCGGAGGCGGGGCAGGCGGACGCCTTCGAGCGGGAGCAGACGGAAAAAAACGGCGTTTTATGAATTTTGCTAAATATATCGATTAAGAAAACAAATAGTTTGGCGGTTATCGCCGTTGATTTTTGCGTGCGATTTCCCCTATAATAAGAGCGTGCAAGGGAGCACATCTTCGAGCAGAAGTTGTGCGCCCTTGCGTTTTTTTATTTCCTTCGCCCACAAAAAACGGAAAAAACACAAAAAACGGAACTGGACCCACCGGGCGGGCGAACATTCAGATAGGAGGATATGAACATGAAACTGAAACGATTGACTGCATTGCTTCTCTCTGTCATGCTGGTGCTCTCACTGGCAGCGTGCGGAGGCGGAAAAGAAGCCAAAGATGATTCTGCCGACGGCGATTTGTCGGGCAAAGAGATCATCATCGGCAATATCACCCCGGTGACCGGCGCACAGGCGGCCTACGGCCTGGCCATCACGAACTCCATCCAGCTGGCGATCGATGAGATCAACGCCGCCGGCGGCATCCTCGGCGCGACCGTGAAGCTCTCCACCAAGGACGATCAGGGCACGCCGGCAGAAGCGGTTTCCGGCTTCAACTCGCTGCTCAGCGAGGGCGCGGCGGCCATCATCGGCGCAACGCTCTCGAGCTGCACGTCCGCGATCACGAGTCTGGCCGACGATGAGGGCATCGTGCTTGTGACGCCGAGCTCCACGGCAGATTCCATCACCACCACGGACGACTACGTGTTCCGTTCCTGCTTCAAGGACAGCTTCCAGGGTGAGATGGTCGCGGCCTACGCCAAGGATCAGGGCTGGACAAAAGCCGCGGTCCTGTACGCGACCGGCGACACCTATTCCTCCGGCCTGCACGACTCGTTCGTGAAGGCGGCCGGGAAATACGGCATCGAGATCGTCTGCGAGCAGTCCTCGTCCGACACCGGCGCCGTGGACTTCTCCTCGCAGCTGGCGACCATCGCAGCCTCCGGCGCGGATATGCTCTTTGCCCCGTATTACTACGACGCGGTCGGCCCGAAAATCATCCCGCAGGCTCGTGAGGCCGGCTTCAAGGGCGCGATCATGGGCTGCGACGGCTTTGACGGCACGCAGGACTACACCACCGGCGACCTGAGCGCTTATGAGAATGTCTTCTTCACCAACCACTACTCCCCGGAGGACAGCTCTGAGATCGTGCAGTCCTACGTCAAGAACTACACGGAAAAGTACGGCTCGGAATCCATGAACGCCCTCGGCGCTCTGGCGTATGACGCCATGTATATGGTCAAGCAGGCCATTGAGAAGGCCGGCAGCATCGATCACGAGGCCATCCGCGACGCGATGAGCGGCATGCACTATGTCGGCGTCACCGGCGACATGACCCTTGACGAGACCGGCACACCGGAAAAGAGCGTGGCCATCCTGACCTTCACGCCCTCCGATGGCAAGCTCGTGCAGAAGTTCGTCAAGACGCAGAGCTGACCCGACCCCGGCGATACAGTCGGGACCGGACGCGATCCAAAGCAATGACCTTTGCGCGAAAGCGCCGACCGGCGCTTTCGCGCACGAATATTCCGGCGCGGCTGACCTGCGCAAAAACCGAAAGGCAGGGAGAGAATATGACTGACTTTTTACAGCAACTCATCATCGGGCTGCGCCTCGGCAGCGTCTATGCGCTCGTGGCGCTCGGCTATACGATGGTTTATGGCATTATCCGACTCATCAACTTTGCGCACGGCGACTTCATCATGGTCGGCGGCTATACGCTATATTTCACCGTGCCGATCCTGCTGCACAGCATGGGGCTTCCGGCATGGACGGGCGTGATCGCGGCCATTGTGATCTGCGCGCTCGTGGGCGTTGTGGTCGAGCTGGTGGCCTACCGGCCGGTGCGGCGCAAGGGCACGAGCATGTCGGCCCTCATCACGGCAATCGCCATGAGCCTGCTGCTGGAAAACCTCGCGCAGGCCATCCCGGCCATGGGACCGAACCCGCGCGTGATCTCCGACGAGATCTTCAGCACGGCACCGATCTCCATCGGTGGCGTGTCGGTGAATATGGCGGCCGTCGTCACGATCATCATCGCAGCCATCGTTATGGCGGCGCTGCAGCTGTTTGTGCAGAAGACGAAGCTCGGCCGCGCCATGCGCGCCGTGTCCGAGAACAAGGAGGCGTCCACACTTGTGGGCATCAATGTCAACCGCACGATCGTGACGACGTTTGCCATCGGCTCGGGGCTTGCGGCAGTTGCGGCGTTGATGTACTGCGCGCAGTATCACACCGTGACGACGACAATGGGGTCCATGCTGGGCCTCAAGGCGTTCGTTGCAGCCGTCATGGGCGGCATCGGCCTGATCCCGGGCGCCATGCTCGGCGGCATCGTCGTCGGTATCATCGAGGCGCTCGTGACGGCATACATCAGCTCGTCGCTGGCAAATGCCGTGGTGTTTTTGATCCTGATCGTGATGCTGCTGGTCAAGCCGGCCGGCATCCTCGGAAAGAATGTAGGTGAGAAGGTATGAATACGCTGCAAAAAAAGAAACTGCGCGGCACCGGCGTCAACTGCGGCCTGATCGTGCTGCTCTTTGCCGTGGTGCTGCTGCTCGGCCAGGTGCTCCCGGACAATACCTATCGCCGCGTGCTGGTACCGATCATCTGGCAGATGTGCATCTTCATCCTGCTCGGCACGTCGCTCAACCTCACGCTCGGCTATCTGGGCCAGCTCACGCTTGGGCACATGGGCTTTGCGGGCATCGGCGCGTATACCGCCGCGCTGAGCTCGCTCGCGCTTGAGCGCGCGGGCGTGTTCGAGGCGTCCAAGGCGGCGCCCGGCCAGCTCATTCTGGTCGTGCTCGGCTGCTGTCTGCTCGGCGCCATTTTCGCAGGGCTGCTCGGACTGCTCGTGGGCATTCCGGCGCTGCGTCTGCGCGGCGACTATCTGGCCATCGTGACGCTCGGCTTCGGCCTCATCGTCGAAAACGTCATCGCAAACCTGCCCTTTGCCGGCGGTGACGGTCTGGCGAGCGGAACGGCCAGCTCCTCGCTCTATGCCAACGGCCTCGGGCTGTCGACCTCGCTGCAGGCGAAGTATGTGTGGCTCGTGCTGGGCATCACCGTTTTGTGCATCGCGCTCATGTGCACATTCATCCGCTCCAAATACGGCCGCGCCATTGAGGCCATTCGCGATGATGAGATCGCAGCAGCGGCCTCCGGCGTGAACACGACGTACTATAAGATCCTTACGTTCGTTATCTCGGCATTCTTTGCGGGGCTTGCCGGCGGACTGTATGCCACATGCTTTTCCTCGCTCACGACGGCGAGCTTTACGTTCACCAGCGCTTCGATCTGGAATTCGACTTTCATCGTCGTCATCGTGGTGCTTGGCGGCATGGGCTCCATGACCGGCTCGGTGCTGGCGGCCGTCGCGATGTACCTGCTCAACTATGAGATCAAAAACGGCGCATGGGTGTCGGCACTGCCAAGCTTTGTGCAGTCGCTGTTTCAGTTCCCGATGCTGATCTATGCGCTCGTGCTGCTGGTCGTCATCATCTTCCGCCCCAGAGGCATTCTGGGCACGTATGAATTTTCACTCGACCGGCTGCTGTTCGACGGCCGTCTGGCCGGGAAGAAAAAGGCCAAGGCCAGGAAGGGAGGCGCCGACGCATGACCGATACCAGACCCGTTGTGCTCAAAGCGGAGCACCTCGGCATCACCTTCGGCGGTCTGAAGGCAGTGTCGGATTTTAATATGGAGATCCATGAGGGCGAGCTCATGGGCCTCATCGGCCCGAACGGTGCAGGCAAGACCACGGTCTTTAACCTGCTCACCGGTGTGTATGTGCCGACGGAGGGGGCATTCTACCTCTGCGGGCAGAAGCTCAACGGCAAGCAGACCTATCAGGTCGTAGAGGCCGGCATTGCCCGCACGTTTCAGAACATCCGCCTGTTCAAGGCCATGACGGTGCTCGACAACGTGAAGATCGCCTTCACGAAGGACATCCATTACAACCTTGCCGACAGCCTTCTGCGCACGAAAAAGTACTGGAACACGGAGCAGGAGCTGACCGACAAGGCCATGGAATACCTGCGCATCGTCCATCTGGACGACAAGGCCGGACAGCTCGCGTCCAGCCTGCCCTACGGCCAGCAGCGCAAGCTGGAGATCGCCCGCGCGCTGGCAACGAACATGAAGCTGCTGCTGCTCGACGAGCCGGCAGCCGGCATGAACCCGACCGAGACGGCGGAGCTGCTCTCGTGCATCAACACCATCCGCGATACGTTCCATGTGGCTATTCTGCTCATCGAGCACGATATGAGCCTGGTCATGCGCGTCTGTGAGCGCATCCAGGTCATCAATTTCGGCCAGACGATCGCTGCCGGACTCCCGTCGGAGATCGCGAGCAATCAGGAGGTCATCGAGGCGTATCTCGGCGAAGAGGAGGCGGACGACGATGCTGAAGATTGAAGATCTGGAGGTGTCCTACGGCGCTGTGCAGGCGCTGCGCGGCATCAGTATGGAGGTCAATGACGGCGAGATCGTCTCGCTCATCGGCGCCAACGGTGCCGGCAAGACCACCACGCTGCACGCCATCACCGGCCTCGTGTCCATCAAGAGCGGCTCCGTGATCTACGACGGGCACGATCTGCGCAAGACCGACCCCAGCCGCATCGTCACCATGGGCCTTGCGCACGTCCCGGAGGGGCGGCAGGTGTTCACGCGTATGACCGTTGCGGAGAACCTTGCCATGGGCGCGTATTTCCGCAAGGACAAAAAGGCGATCGCGGACGATCTCGAGCGGGTCTATGCCCGCTTCCCGCGTCTGAAGGAGCGCGCAAAGCAGCTCGCGGGCACGCTCTCCGGCGGCGAGCAGCAGATGCTGGCCATGGGCCGCGCGATCATGAGCGCACCGAAGCTCATCGTCATGGATGAGCCGTCCATGGGCCTGTCGCCCGTGCTCGTGCAGGAGGTGTTTTCCATCATCGGCACGATGCATGAGCTGGGCATCACGATCCTGCTCGTGGAGCAGAACGCGAAGATGGCGCTTGCCATCGCCGACCGTGCCTATGTGCTCGAAAACGGACGCATCACCATGTCCGGCGGCGCACGCGATTTGCTGCATGATGATAAGGTGCGCAAGGCCTATCTCGGCGCGTGAATACAGACAGAAAAAGCGCACACACCCGCGGGTGTGTGCACTTTTTCTGCACCGGAGCCGATGATGGGAGATTACCCGTCTCTGTCAGAAGCGGCAAACGCAAGCACCCCCTCGGGCAGAGCCCGAGGGGGTGCTTGCGTTTGCAGGGGTCACGCCTGCGCCTGTTCGCCGCTGCGGGCGGCAAACTTGTGCGCCGGTCGGCAGATCAGCAGGGCGCTGATGATCAGCACGGTGGTCGTTGCAAGGCTGATCGGGTAGGCAAGCAGGATCGATTGGAACGTCCGGTGCATCGGAAAGATGGCCTTGATCCAGAAGATACGCACGCCGCAAACGCCGAAGAGCGTCAGAATGGCCGGGGCGAGCGAGATGCCGAAGCCGCGCAGATAGCCCGACAGGATCTCATACGTCAGCGTGAAGATATATGACCCGAAGAGGAACAGCAGCCGGGTGTAGCCGATGGCAATGACTTCGGGATCGCTGTTGAAAATCGCGAGAATATACTTGCCCGTCAGCAGTACGAGCGCGATGGCGACCGCAGAGGCAATGAAGTCCTCGATGAGGCACAGAAACATCGTCTTCTTGCAGCGGTCGATCTTGCCGGCGCCGTAGTTCTGGCCGACGAAGGTCGTGCACGCCTGACTGAAGGAGTTGAGCACGTCGTAGGCGATGATCTCGATGTTGAAGGCTGCGCTCGAGGCGGCCATGACGACCGTGCCGAGGCTGTTGATGGCCGACTGGATGATGATGTTCGACAGCGAGAAAATGGCGGTCTGGATGCCGGCCGGCAGACCGATGCGCATGATCTTGTTGAATGCGTTGCGGTCGATGCGCAGCTCCCGCAGCTCGACGCGCACAAGATCGCCGTGCAGCAGACGGCGCAGCAGCAGCACGGAGCTGACTGCGTTCGAGAGCACCGTTGCGATGGCGACGCCGTTGACGTTCATCTTGAGCACGATGACGAAAAACAGGTTGAGGAGCACGTTCAGAATGCCGGAGACCGTCAGCGCGGCCAGCGGCATCTTCGTGTCGCCGATGCTGCGGAAAATGGCGGCCTCAAAGTTATAGAGCAGGATGACCGGCATGCCCAGTAGGTAGATGCGCAGGTAGGACAGCGCGAGCGGATACACATCCTCCGGTACGTTGAGCAGTCCCATGAGCCCGCCTGCGACCAGCTGCCCGAAGAGCGCCACGAGCACGCCGCCGACGAGCGCCGTGACGATGGAGGTGTGCACGGCGCGGTGCACGGTCTCGCGGTCACCGCGGCCGATGGCGTTGGCGATGACGACGTTCGCGCCGAGTGCGATGCCGATGAACAGATTCAGCAGCAGCCCGATGACCGGACTGTTTGCGCCGACAGCGGCCACGGCGACCGTGCGCAGCTCACCCGTGAAGTTGCCGACGACGGCGACGTCGGCCGCGTTGAACAGCTGTCCGAGAATACCGGTCGCCGCGACCGGAAGGGCGTAGCGCGGGAGCTTGCTCCAGAGCGGCCCGTTGAGCATGTCCATATGCCGCTGTTTGGTCATTGCCTGCATAATTTCCTCACCTTTTGTTCGAAATGCGTAAAAATCCAAAGACATATCATAAGGGAAGCGCAGCCGGGAATCAAGACCAAATTTGTATAATTTCCTATCAGCTTGCAGAAAACCTCATTGCATTTGCGCGCGCAGCTGCAAAAGCGTGTTCTCCCGGCAAAAAGGAAGCCCCTTTTGATAGTCCGAACCCCGCTCCGGGTACCGGAGCGGGGTTGAACGCGGTGTTTAATTGATCTTGAGCGTTTCCCAGAGGCTGTTGACAAAGGCCAGCGTGTCCTGATCAAGATTGCGGTAGGCGCTGCGGTTGTATTCGTCGCGGAATGAGCCGATGCCGGGGTAGAGGATGTCCATCGTGTCCTCGCCCATGTCCTCGATGTATTCCGGGTCCTCGTACACGAGCCGGTTCGGTGAGGCGTAGTAGATATATTCGGCGTTGGCGACGGCAGCCTCGCGGCTGAGCATGAAGTTGATGAAGCACTCAGCCAGCTCCTGGTCCTGACAGCAGGACGGGATGCACATGGCGTCGATGAAGTAGTTTGTCTCGTCGGGATAGTAAAACTGCAGATCGACGTTTTCCGCCTGCGCGTCGCACATCGTGAAGTAATCGCCCGCATAGTAGGAGGCGACGGCGGCCTCACCGGACTCCATCATATTGTAGATCTCGTCCATGACGTAGCTCTTGACGAGCGGACGCTGGTCGACAAGCGCCTGCAGCGCCTGCTCCCACGCAGCGTGGTCGGTGGTGTTGACGTCGATGCCGGCGCGGTACATGGCCGTGCCGAGCGCGTCGCGTGCATTGTTGTACTGCAGGATATTGCCGGCGTACTTCGGGTTCCACATGAGATCCCAGCTGCCCGTATCGGCCTCATCCACGACGTTTGCGTTGTAGATCACGCCTACGATGCCGTAGGTATACGGCACGGTGTAGGTGTTGTCCGGGTCATAGTACAGGCTGCGGAAGTCCTCGGAGATATACTGGTAGTTCGGGATGTTGTCGTAATTGAGCGGCAGAAGCATATCCTCAGACTCCATGCGCGCGATCATATAGTCCGACGGGATGACGACATCGTAGCTCACGGCGCCGCTCTTGAGCTTTGCATACATGTCCTCGTTGCTCGCGTAGGTGTCGTAGTTGACCTTGACGGGTATGCCGTAGGTCGCCTTGTACCACTCCTCGAACGCCGTGATGGTGTTGAGCGAATCGTCTGAGCCGTCGGAGATGTATTCGCCCCAGTTGTAGACGTTGAGCACGCGCGTCTCCTGCCGGCTGCTGTAGATGCTGATGCCGGCGATGAGCAGTGCGGCGGCCGTCAGGATGCCGACGGCGGCACGCACGGGACGGCGGCTGCCGCCGCTGCGTGCGGAACGGGCGGGCTTGCCCTCGCGCTTGGCGCGGCGGGCGTCGCGGATACGCTGTGTGTCGTCCTCGTCGACGAGGTTGGTCAGCAGCAGCAGCGCGAGAATGACGAAGAAGATGATCGTCGCCAGTGCGTACATCTTCGGCGTGACGGTCTTTTTCGTCATGTTGTAGATGCGGATCGGGAGCGTCTGGAAGCCGCTGCCCTGCGTGAAGTAGCTGATGACGAAGTCGTCGAGCGAGAGCGTGAAGGCCATGATCATGCCGGTGATGATGCCGGGCAGGATCTCCGGAACCTCCACACGGAAGAAAGCGCGCACCGGCGTGCAGCCGAGGTCCATTGCGGCCTCAGGCAGCGCGCGGTCCATCTGCTGCAGCTTCGGCAGCACCTGCATGATGACATACGGCAGACAGAACGTGATGTGCGCCGCGAGCATTGACCAGAAGCCGAGACTTGTGGTCGCGCCGAGCAGCCGTCCGAAGAACACGAACATGAGCATGAGCGAGATGCCGGTAATGATATCCGGATTCATCATGGGGATGTCGGTCGCGGTGTCGAGCGCGGCGCGCAGATATTTGCTGCGCAGCTTATTCATGCCCACGGCGGCGGCCGTGCCCATCACGGTCGAGACGATCGATGCGATCACGGCGAGGATGAGCGTGTTTTTGAGCGCGTTGAGCGTTTCGGCGTCACGAAACAGTTCGTAATACCATTTCAATGAGAAGCCGGAAAAGACCGACAGGCTCTTTGCGTCGTTGAACGAGAACACCAGCAGGATCGCGATCGGCGCAAACAGAAACACGAAGATGAGGGCGGTGTAGATTTTTGCAGCTCGTTTCATATCACACACCTCCGTAGACGCGGCGGTTCGTGCCGCGCTTCATCAGCGCCATGGCCGCCAGCAGGATCAGCATGAGGATGAAGGCAATGGCGGCGGCGAAGTGCAGGTTGTTGGCCACGTACTGCCCCTCAATGGCGTCGCCGATGAGGAAGAACTTGCCGTTGCCGAGCTTCTGCGAGATATAAAAGGTGCTGATCGACGGGATAAGCACCATCGTGATGCCGGACACGACGCCCGGCAGACTCAGCGGGAAGATGACCCGGCGCAGCACACCGAGACTGTTGCAGCCGAGGTCGCGCGCGGCCTCGATCAGGCGCGTGTCCATCTTGGCCATGACCGAGTAGATCGGCAGGATCATATACGGGAAGTAGTCGTAGACCATACCGATGACGACGGCGGCCTCCGTGCCGATGATGTGCGCCTGCCCGAGATGCAGCGCGGAAAAGAGCGCGTTGAGCAGGCCCGTGTCCTGCAGGATGGTCATCCACGCGTAGGTGCGGATAAGGAAGTTCATCCACATCGGGATCATGATGAGCGTGATGATCGTCTTTTGCGTGCGCGGTGCGGCGCGCGCGATGATATATGCGATGGGGTAGCCCATGAGCAGGCAGACGGCCGTGGAGATGACAGCCAGCTTCACCGAGCGCCAGAAGATGAGCAGGTAGGTGTGTACCTCGCGCGTGGCGCCGCTGTCGTCGGTGATCGTGCTCACGGCGGTGAAGAATTTCGTCAGGTTTTCGGTCGTGAACCGGAAGCTCTCATCCGTGAACGCATAGTAGGCCACGAACACGAGCGGCACGGCCACAAAGATGACCACCCACACGGAATACGGTGCGAGCGCCAGACGCTGCGCCAGCGAGGCGCGGCGGTTTTCGGTGCGGATGCGGCTGCTCATTCGTCCGGCTCACTTTCTGCGTCCGAGAGCTCGTCCAGCTCGTTGCTGAACGAGGAGTAGTCGCCGTACATGCCCGAATACTCGGACTTTTTCATGATGTGGATGGCGTCGGGCTCGATGTACAGGCCGACCTCTGCGCCCTCGTCGACGTAGTCCGTCGTCTGGATCATCCACTTGAAGCCGTTGATGTCGATGATGATCTCGTAGTGCACGCCCATGAACGTGATGGACGTGACCGTGCCGCGCAGCATCCCCTGCTCGATGGGCACGATGTCCACATCCTCCGGACGGATGACGACATCGACATTCTCGTTTTTGGCAAAGCCCTTGTCCACGCACGTGAACGTGTGGCCCGAGAACGTGACGCTGAAATCCTTGCGCATGATGCCGTCGACGATGTTGCTCTCGCCGATGAAGTCGGCCACGAAGGCGTTTTCCGGCTCATTATATATATCGATCGGCGTGCCGATCTGCTGGATGCGCCCTTCCGACATGACGACAATGGTGTCGGACATGCTCAGCGCCTCCTCCTGATCGTGCGTGACGAACACGAACGTGATGCCGGTGGCCTTCTGGATGTTCTTGAGCTCCTGCTGCATGTCCTTGCGCAGCTTCAGGTCGAGCGCGGCGAGCGGCTCGTCGAGCAGCAGCACGCGCGGACGGCTCACGAGTGCACGCGCGATGGCGACGCGCTGCTGCTGGCCGCCGGACAGACGCGTGACGTTGCGCCGCTCAAAGCCCGTGAGCTTGACGAGCGCAAGCATCTCGTTGACCTTCTGCTCGATCTCGTCGCGCGGCAGCTTCTGCTCGCGCAGCGGGAAGGCGACATTTTCAAACACGTTCAGGTGGGGGAAGAGGGCATAGCGCTGAAAGACGGTGTTGATGTTGCGCTTGTGCGGCGGAATGTCGTTGATGCGCTCGCCGAGGAAGAGGATGTCCCCCTGATCGGGCGTTTCGAAGCCGCCGATCATGCGCAGGGTCGTGGTCTTGCCGCAGCCGGAGGGGCCGAGCAGCGTGAGGAATTCGTTGTCGTAGATGTCGAGGTCGATGCTGTCGAGAACGGTTTCGCCGTCAAATTGTTTGGTGACGCCCCGGAGCTCAATGACTTTTTTCATGGTTGATGTCCCCCTTCAGGCACAAAAAACGCCGCTGCAAAGTCAGCAGCGGCGCTTGTGAGCGAGACAAATCCGATTGGCGCACGTCGGCACGCAGCCGCGTCCGGCCCGTGCACACCGTTCCCAACAGAATGTCGTGTCTTGAGAGTCTATATAGCAAAGATTACTTTTACTACTCTTATTGACCATTTCACAAGTTTGGATGCTGAAAGCAGCCTGGTTTTAAGTGACCAACTTATAAAACTTGAGCTTTTAACTCAATCAATAAGGCAACAGAAGTTGCCACCGCACATGCGTGCGGTTTGCGGCATTCGACCCGGCTGTCCGTATGGCCTTGGCCGGCGTGCGGGGCACGGCGGCGGTCGCATCTTGCTTCGGAAAGACTCTGAAGATCATTCCAATTGAGACGCTTCATTTTATCAGGAATCATTCCGTCTGTCAATCATTTTTCGACGAAATTCCTGCCTCTTAACACGGCAGAAATTCACGTTTTGTGCATGGTTTACATAATGATGAGCAAAACAGAAGAAAAGTTCGTCAATTTCATGACTCACAAATGTTTTTGCTGAAAAATCATGAGATTGCGTTCCCCACCAGACTTGTATGATTTGAACGAAAACAGTTTACATAATGCAACGTCTTTCGGTATTTTTGTGCAATGCTTATGAAAAGTCGACAAAAAAGAAACCGGATATTTGTCATTCTTTTCACTTGAAAGATTCTGGTGTGCGCGCTATCATAATCTTAGCAATGTGTTTACACTTTGTTCTTAGTTTGTTCATGACCTGCATGAAAGCATACTATGAAAATTCTGCATCGAACGGGGAGGACAGCGAATGACCCGCGAAGAAGCGCTCGACAAACTGTGCCACAGTTATTCGGGATATTTTGATGTTGTGCGCCACGAAGAGCCGAAGGGCCATCTGGTCGCGGAGGCCGGACTGCACATCCACTCTGAGAAATATGTTCTGGTCAAGGCCGCCAAGCTCTGGGAGGCCGACAACAACGAATATGTCTACATTTTCTCGGTGCCCGTGCTCACGAAGGCGATCTTCGAGCAGTGCCGTGAGCAGGCGCGTGTTGACGGCCTGCAGCGGATCGAGCCGGGTCCGAACCATATGTGCTCTTATATCACGGCGATCTTTTTGTGTGACACCTGTGAGCCGGATGCGCTGCGCGCCCTGCGCCGCACACGTATTTATAAGAGCTTCAAGCTCGCCTTCCACGGCTGGATGGATTACCACACCGGCGTTGCGGAGCTGAGCACCGGCAAAACGGCTGCCAACGGCAGCGGACGCAGTACAGCACAGTTGTTGAAGACAACACTGTTTAAGAATATGAAAGAAGGGAGTTAATTCAATGAATGCTGCTGTAATTCTGATTATTGGTATTGTCATTCTCGCCCTGGGCTATGTGTTCTACGGCGGATGGCTGTCCAAACAGTGGGGTATCGACCCGTCCCGTACTACCCCGGCTCACGAGCTGGAAGACGGTATGGACTACTGCCCCGCAAAAGCCCCTGTCCTGATGGGACACCACTTCTCCTCCATCGCGGGTGCCGGCCCGATCAACGGTCCTATTCAGGCCGCTGTTTTCGGCTGGGTCCCGGTGCTGCTGTGGGTCCTCATCGGCGGTATCTTCTTCGGCGGTGTGCATGACTACGGCGCACTGTTTGCATCTGTCCGCAACGACGGCCAGTCCATCGGCACTGTTGTTGAGAGCAGTATCGGCAAGAAGGCAAAGCGCCTGTTCCTCATCTTCTCTTACCTGACCCTGATCCTGGTCGTGGCCGCGTTTGCGTCCATCGTTGCCAATACGTTCAAGGCCACCTATCTGGAGAGCGGCGCTGTCGATGTGGCGAAGTCTGCCGCCAACGCGACCACGGCGATCATTTCGCTGCTGTTCATCGTCCTGGCGATCTTCTTCGGTTTCTTCGTGTACCGCAGAAACGCGCCTCTCGGTGTGTCCACGCTCATCGGCGTTGTTGCCATCGCCATGATCATGTGGCTCGGTATCAAGTGGCACCCGATCTACCTCAGCTACCAGACCTGGATGATCATCTGCGGCATCTACATCCTCGTGGCTTCCGTCACGCCTGTGTGGATCCTGCTGCAGCCGCGTGACTACCTCAGCTCCTTCCTGCTGTACGCCATGATGCTCCTCGCGCTCATCGGCGTCGTCGGCGCGCATCCGTCTCTCGACATGCCCGCCTTCACCGGCTTTGTTGACACCGTCGCTCCGACGGGCAGCTCCCTTGGCTATATGTTCCCGGCCCTGTTCGTCACCATCGCCTGCGGCGCGATCTCCGGCTTCCACTCCCTCGTTGGCTCCGGCACGACTGCCAAGCAGCTCAACAACGAGAAGGACGCGCAGCCCATCGCCTACGGCGGCATGCTCATTGAGTGCGTGCTCGCGCTCGTTTCCCTGTGCGCCGTTGCGTACATCTGGGAGCGCTACAAGACCGGCGAAGTCGTCACCCCGACCGTCGTCTTTGCGACCGGCCTGTCCGAGATGCTCGGCAAGGTCTTCGGCGCAGGTGCTGTCAATGTCACCTACACGCTGATGGTTCTGGCCGTCTCCGTGTTCTGCCTGACCTCTCTGGATACCGCGACCCGTCTGGCTCGCTACATGTTCCAGGAGTTCTGGCTCAAGCCCGGTGAGAAGGTCTCCGACCCGACCGTTACCGGCGCGCGCAAGGTTCTCTGCAACCCGTACGTCTCCACTGCGATTACCGTCGTGCTCGGCATCGCGCTCGGCATGACCGGCTATGCGAAGATCTGGCCCCTGTTCGGTGCTGCCAACCAGCTCCTCGCCGGCCTCGGCCTGCTGGCCGTCGCCGCCTGGCTCGGCAAGATGGGCAGAAACAACAAGATGTTCATCTTCCCGATGATCTTCATGATCCTCGTGACGCTGACCTCTCTGGTGTTCACCATCAAGGCTCAGATCGTCGGCATCATCGCCGGCGGCCAGGGCGTTGCCTGGTTCTACATCCGTGGCATTCTGGCTGTCCTGCTGGTCATCCTTGCAATCGACCTCGTTGTCGAGGGCGGCAAGGCGATCGCGTCTAACAGCAAGAAGGCTGAGCAGGCCTAATCGCCGCACAGCGCAAAATGTAACCCCTGTGTGGGCGCTCTGCTTCGGCAGAGCGCCCATTTTTTGCTTGCGGATTTCCGTTCCGGCAGCGTGCTCTTTTCATTTTCAGTTGCAAACGGCGGGGAAACATGGCATACTGTAGGCAGTATTCACACGGGAGGTGCAGCCATGAAACGCAGCGAGCAACGCGAACAGAACATCCAGCGGGTCATTTGTGTGGCGCAGTCGCTGTTCATTGCCGACGGCATCGCCGCGACGCCCATCAGCCGCATCGCCGAGGCCGCCGGCCTGACGCCGACGTCGCTGTATCGCTATTTCCGCAACAAGGACGCGCTTGTCTTTGCTGCGTGGCGCGATGCATTGGCGACGTTTTTCTCGGATTTCATGGCGCAGTATACCCGCGAGGCTGCGTCCTGCAAGAACGGGTATGAGAAGTTCGTCGTCTGCATGCATATCTATTTTCGAACTTATGACCGCCGGCCGGAGTGGTATGACTACACGCGTGAGATGTTCTCCGCCTACTCGGAGAAGGGGACGGGCAACGACGTCAACAATGTCTTCTGGAAGTATTACGACCGCGAGATCCCCGTCCCGGCGCTCAAGGCGCTGCGCGAGGGCGTGGCCGACGGATCGATTCGGCCGGATGTGAACATCTATGCCGTGTACCAGTGCCTGCTCAACGCATATACCGGCACGACGATCTATGAGAACCTGTCCTTCGGCGTCTCTCCGGTCGCGGTCGTGCAATTCACCGGCGAGCTGCTCGTCAACTACATCAAAAATGAGCCGAGCACACCCGCGTTGTGTAACAAAACTGAAAAAGCACAAGATGTGTAACAAAAGATACAGAGCGGGCGCGCCGGTTTGATAAAATAATATCATCTGGTTTTCTTTTTTTACACAGATGTGTTAGTGGCAGTAACATATGGACAAATATCGCGGAGGTGAGTAGTACGGAGAAGAATAGAACCAAGCGTTCCTACGATTTCACGCCGTGTCTGCCGTTTTGGGATGCGCTGACAAGCTCCCAACAGCAGATGCTGCGCCTGAACACCATCGTCCGCTCATACCGCGCGGGGGACAATGTGGTGTTTTCCATGCCGGAGCGAAACGGACTTTTCCTCGTGCTCTCCGGCGGACTGCGTGTGTTTATCGCGACGGATACCGGCCGCGAGATCACACTGCTGTCGGTCGTCAGCGGCGGCTGCTGCGTGCTTAACACGCTCGACAGCGCAGAGCCGGGCGACACAATGCCCATCCTGCAGGCGAGCAGTGATGCCGTGTTTGCCTATATCAACATCGTTGCGCTGCGTCCGCTTTGTGCCGAGGCCCCGGTCGTGGAGCAGTTTCTGCGCAGCACTGCGGCGCGCAATGTACAGAAGGTGCTCAATAACATTGAGTATTATTTCTTCCACCCGCTGCGCAGCTGCATCGCGCGCGTCGTGCTCGAAAAAGCCGATGCACACCCTGAGGACGGCTTCGCACGCATCACGCACGAGGAGATCTCGCACCACCTCGGCACGACCAGAGAGGTCATCAGCAGAGAGCTTGAGGGCATGCGCCAGATGGGGCTGCTGCAGACCGGCCGCGGGAAGATCTACGTGCTCGACCGCTCCGCACTCGAGAGTATGGCCAATTTATAGGCAGTTTTTTCTCCGATTTCATAGATGGCAAGGCTGCTTGGAAGCGTGATTTCGCTTCCGAGCAGCCTCTTTTTTGTGCTAAACGACACATTTGAATCGGACACGCGGTGAAAAACGGTCAAAATGCACAATGAAAAGTCGTCAAACTTGTGACATTCAACAAAACCGCACGGTCATGTTTAATTACGGCCATTTGTGTAACAAATGGTGCAGTAAAGACGGCAAAATGCGCTATATTGATAATTGTCAAACGAAAGCTTCTTTTTTTTCGAAGCAAGTGTTAGTGACAGTAACAGAAGAAACCGTGCAGACGGACTGCACAAAAAATACGGAAAACACATCATGAATGGGAGGTACACAGAATGTATTACAGCAGCGGTAACTATGAGGCGTTTGCAACGCCGAAAAAACCCGAAGGCATCGAGGGCAAGTCGGCTTACGTCGTCGGCACCGGTCTGGCCGGTCTGGCAGCGGCCTGCTTTTTGATCCGCGATGCACAGATGCCCGGTGAGCACATCACGCTCTTTGAGCACCTGCCCGTAGCCGGCGGCTCCTGCGACGGCATCTACGATGCGACCAAGGGCTTCATCATGCGCGGCGGCCGTGAGATGGATAACCACTTCGAGTGCATGTGGGATCTGTTCAAGTCCATCCCGTCGATCGTGAACCCGGGCGAGACGATCTTCTCCGAGTACTACTACCTCAACAAGGAAGACCCGAACTTCTCCCTGTGCCGCGTCACCGAGAAACAGGGCCAGGACGCCCACACCGACCGCAAGTACGGCCTGACGCCGGGCGCCGCCACGCAGCTGCTGAAGCTGTTCATGGCGACCAATAAGTCCCTCGAGGACAAGAAGATCGATGACGTGTTCGACGATGAGTTCTACGCCACGAACTTCTGGACTTACTGGCAGACCATGTTCGCGTTCGAGAAGTGGCACAGCGCCCTTGAGATGAAGCTTTACCTGCAGCGCTACATCCACCACATTGACGGTCTGCCCGACCTGAGCGCGCTGCGTTTCACCCGCTACAACCAGTATGAGTCCATGATCCTCCCGATGTGCAAATACATCACTGACCACGGCGGAAAGGTGCTCTTCGATACCACGGTCACGAACATTGTCTGCGACTGCACCGAGGACAAGAAGGTCGCCAAGAAGATCGAGTACACCCAGGGCGGCGTGGAAAAGGTCATCGAGCTGACCGAGAACGATCTCGTCATCTGCACCAACGGCTGCCAGGGCGACGCGTCCGCTTACGGCGATAACACCCACGCGCCGGTCGTGAAGGTCAAGAACGGCGAAGGCCCGTCCGTCGAGATGTGGAAGAAGCTCGCCGCGCAGGATCCGGCCTTCGGCCGTCCTGAGAAGTTCTTCAAGGACATCAAGGAGACCAGCTGGGAGTCCTGGACGGTCGACACGGCCAACAAGCAGATCCTCGATGCGATCCAGAAGATCTGCAAGCGCGACCCGCTCTCCGGCAAGGTTGTCACCGGCGGCATCGTCACCTGCCGCGACTCGAGCTGGCTCATCAGCTGGACCATCAACCGTCAGGGTCAGTTCCAGGAGCAGCCGAAGGATCACTGCCTGATCTGGGTCTACGGCCTCAACTGCTGGGACGACAAGGGCGACTTCATCAAGAAGAACATGTGCGACTGCACCGGCATCGAGCTGGCGGCAGAGTGGCTGTACCACATCGGCATCCCCGAGGATCAGATCATGGATCTGGCCACGAACGAATGCAACACCACGCCGTGCATGATGCCTTACGTCACCACGTTCTTTGAGCCCAGAGCCGAAGGCGACCGCCCGAAGGTCGTGCCCGACGGTTCGGTCAACCTCGCGTTCGTCGGCCAGTTCGCCGATACCCCGCGCGACACCGTGTTCACCACCGAGTACTCCATCCGCACCGCGATGGAAGCGGTCTACACGCTCTGCAATGTCGACCGCGGCGTGCCCGAGGTCTGGGGCAGCGTGTATGATATCCGCGACCTGCTCTACGCCACCAGCAAGCTGCTCGACGGCAAGAAGCCGCTGGAGTTCCTGCTCCCGTCGGTGCTGCCGCTGCTCGACCTCGTCAAGGAGCCGCTGGTCAACAACGTCGTGGTGGATCTGCTCAAGAAGTATAACATCGTCTGACGTACCACCCGTTAGATGTCGCATCCCCCTTTGCCCCGGCAGCCTCGGCTGCCGGGGCATCTTGCGTGGTGGGGCGACGGCTTTTTGTGCGCGAAAAAGGCGGCACCGCGAACAGCGGCGCCGCCTTTCGGACCTTTATTCTTCTACGACCGGGAATGTGACCCGAATTTCAAACCCTGCGCCCCAGTCGGACGCGGCGCTGAGCGTGAGCCCGAGCTCCTTTGCGATCTCGCGTGCGAGGTAGAGGCCCATGCCGGTGGCCTTGCTCTTTTCGTGACCGGAGTCACCGGTGAAGCCCTTTTCAAATACATACGGCAGGTCGCATGCGCGCACGCCCGGTCCGTTGTCACGGACGGCGAGGACGGTCTCGGCCGCGCTGCACGCGAGCGAAAACGTGAGTACCGGCGCATCGCTTGTGTATTTGACGCTGTTGCTCACGACCTGCCCGAGCAGGAAGCACAGCCCGCGCCGGTCGGTGAATACGGTCTCGTCCGCAAGCCGGACCTCGACCCGGAAGCCCTTTTCCTCCAGCAGCGGGCGGTAATCGTCGAGCACCTCGTCGATGCAGCTGCGCAGCGTCAGGCGCTCGAACCGATAGTCGCGCCGCGCGCCGCGCAGGCGCGCATAGTAGAGCATCTGGTCAATGAACGCCTGCATCCGGTTGCGTGCGTAGTCGAGCTTGAAGCCGACCGCCTCCGGCAGCGTGTCGCGCCGATTGTCGAGCACGAGCGTCAGCAGCGCCAGCGGCGTTTTCACTTCGTGCGCCCAGAGCTCCACGTAGTCCTCATAGTCGTCCATCTGCGTCTGCAATTGTGCGATGGTCTGCTGCTGCGCGCGCAGCGTTTCGCCGAGCAGGTGTGCACTCTGCGCCTCGCACGGGGAGAGCAGGCGGCACAGCGCCTGTTCGTGTGCCGCGTCCGGTGTGGCCAGAAAGGCCGTGAAGGCTTGCTCGCGCTTTTTTGCCTGCGCACAGAGCACGGCGCACACACAGGCGAACAGAAACACCGTCGCCAGCACGATCACGCCGGCGGTGGCGGCAAAGGCTCTTGCATCCGCCAGCCAGAGCAGCAGTGCGGCGAGCGCGTCCACGCCCAGCAGCAGTCCCAGCCACGGCAGGTACTGCCGCAGATAACTTCCGTTACGCTTCATGCACCACCTCCAGCCGGTAGCCGACGCCGCGCACGGACACGAGCTGCTGGCGCATACCGAGGGACGCCATCGTCTTTTTCAGCCGCGTGAGGTTGACCTGCAGCGCGTTTTCGTCGATGAACTCCGTCGTGCCCCAGAGCGCGCGGCTCAGGTCGTCCTTTGAGACGGTCTGCCCGCTGTGCGTCAGCAGCGCTTCAAGCAGCTTGCCCTGATTCGGCGGCAGGACGACGGACTGATTGTGGATGAAGAGCGTGTAGGTCTGCCGGTCGAGCAGGAAGTCCGCCCCCTCGAGCAGGTTCGGCCGCCCCTCGTAGCGCTTGAGCACGTTTCCGATGCGCGCCAGCAGCCGCTCCTTTCGATAGGGCTTGGTGAGATATTCGTCTGCCCCGAGTTCGAGCGCGTGCACCTCGTCGCGCAGCTGATCGCGCGATGTCAGCACAAGCACCGGCAGGGCGCTGCGCCGCTTGATGTCGCGGCAGATCTGAAATCCGCTCACCTCAGGCAGATTCAGGTCCAGCAGTACCAGGTCAGGGGCGAGCGCGAGCAGCTGCCCGGTCACGTCGGAAAAGTCCGTGATCTCCGTGACGGCGTAGTCTGCGCGGCGCAGCATATCCGCAAGTTCCTCGCGCATGAGCGCCTCATCCTCCACGACGGCGATGTGCTTCATCGCGCCGCCCCCTTTCTGCGTTATTCTTCGCGTTCCGGCGCCATCAGGGTCAGCAGGTATTTGCTGCTGGACCGCTTGACGGCCGCCATGTAGATCCATTCTACCACACACAGCAGCAAAATCATAGCGCCGGCGGTGATCATCAGATCTGTCATGCCGCTCTGTGCGCTGGCAGAGAGGATGCCGGAAAAGAGCGCGCGCACGCCAAACAGGCTGCTGACCGCCGCCACGCCGACCGGCAGGCCGAAGTACCAGTTGATCTGTGCCTTTGCTGCGCGGCAGAGCGTGTCGTGCTCTGCGCCGAGGCGCACGAGCGTCCGGTAGCGGCGCTCGGCCCGCTGTTGGCCCATGAGAAACTGCACGCCGATGATGGTGTTGGCCACGACAAGGAAGATGATGGCGAGGTAAATGGTCAGGTAGCTTGCCGCGACGATGTAAAACAGCTCCCGGCCGAGGTTTTGCAGGTAGCTCTCGTATTTCAGGCCGAGCGGGTCAAGCTGCCCGTTCATGTCCGCAATGGCGTTCATGAGACTCCTGCCCTCCGTCATGGACGGGGCGAGCACGCCGTCGAGGTAGACGTCATAGTCGCCCTGCGTGTAGTGCTCAAACGCCGCGTCCGGCACGATGAGCGCGAACAACATCGTGATCGACCGGTCGGTGACGACGCTCACCGACTGCACCTGCCCGCGGAGCGTGAACGGCGCGCCGTCGATCGTGATGGCCGAGCCCTCTGCGATCAGGCGGTTGATCAGCGCCGTGCGGCTGGCCAGGGAGACCTCGCTGTCGCAGTAGACGGCGGCCTCATCGTCCGCAAGCGTCAGCTCCGGCAGACCGGCCGCGGCCAGCAGACGATTGTAGCCGCTGAGCGCGATGAGGTGCGGGTAGCCCACGGCCTCCAGCATGTATTGCAGCTGCTGCCGCTCATCGGAGACGGGCATGGCATCGATGGTGCGCTGCAAGGCGGGGAATTTCACGGTGTTCTGGTAGTCCGTGCTCGTGCGCACGCGGCCGATGCGCATCTCGAAGAGGTCGGAAAAAGCGCTGTCGAGCCCGTGCGCCGTCAGCGTTTCGCGCACGGTGTCGGCGCTTTTGCTGTCGGTGGGGAAGGTGTAGTCGAGCGTGTGTGCCTCGGCTCTGGAGGAGCGCGCGGTCGCAACGCCCGCGCCGAAGCAGCACAGCGCAGCCAAAATCAGCAGCGAACAGATTGCCAGCGCGCCGGAGCGGTGGATGACCGTCTCCTCGACCTGCCGGAAGTTAAACACCCGCAGTTTGCCAGCGCGGTCTCCGCGCCGGGCCAGCCGGTCGATGATGACACGCAGCCCGTAAAACAGCAGCAGCGTGCCCGCTACGCCAAGCACGATCGTGAGCGCCATATAGCGCAGAGCGCTCCATGCGAGCCCCCGGATGGCAAGCGTGTAGGCGGCGGCGAGCAGCGCGATGCCCAGCACGAGCGCTGCGGCGTAGACGACGGCGGGGCGCTGCTTTTTCGTGCCCTCCGGCGCTTGTGTGAGCAGCGCGCCGATCTCCTCACGCACGATCTTCCCGCTGAGGATGAGCGAGGCCAGCAGCTTGATCGCAAGAAAGCCCACGGCCGTCCACCCGATGGCGGGCAGGGACAGTGTGAACCGGTGCCCCACGATGCCGAGCCCGACGAGCCGCGCCGTGACGAGGCTGATGACCTCCGAAATGAGCACCGCCGCCGGCAGCCCGATGGCCAGCGCGATGAGGCTCGAGCGCAGATCCTCCGCCAGCAGCATACCGAAGAGCTTGCGCCGCTGCATGCCCAGCATGAGGTACACGCCGAATTCGTGCCGCCGCCGCGCAAGCTGGAAGCGGTTGGCGTAGTACACGAGGAAGAACAAAATGAACAGTGTCAGCCCGTACAGCACCGGGACGAGCGTCAGCAGCCGGTTCACGGCGTTGCTCTCCATGCGCTGCAGGAACACCATCACGTCCTGATGCGACAGGGAGAGAATGATGTAAAACGCGATGATCGAGATGAGCAGGGACGTGAAAAACAGCCCGTTTTCCCGGCGGCTGCGGCGGCTGTTGCGCTTGACGAGTTCAGAGAACATTGGCACTGCCCCCTCCCAGCTGCGCCATCACGGATAGGATGCGCCCGTAAAATGCCTGCTGCGTCTCATCTGGCACATCGCGCCGCAGCTCGTGGAAGAGCACGCCGTCCTGAATGAAGAGGATGCGCTTGCAGTAGCTTGCGGCATTGCAGTCGTGCGTGACCATGAGGATGGTCGTGCCGGCGTCCGCGTTCAGACCGGAGAGCTTTTCCATGAGCGCGCGGGCGTTTTTCGAGTCGAGCGCGCCGGTCGGTTCGTCCGCCAGCACGATCTCGGGGTCGAGGATGAGTGCGCGCGCCGCCGCGATGCGCTGCTTTTGCCCTCCGGACATCTGCGCCGGAAACTTGTCGAGCACATCCGTCACCTCGAGGTAATCGGCGAGCTTTTGCAGCCGGGCACGGCTCTCAGCCTCAGACGCGCCGTGTAGCGACAGCGGCAGGAGGATATTCTCGCGGCCGGTGAGGTTGTCGATGAGCTCGAAGTTCTGAAACAGATAGCCGATCTCCTTGCCGCGGTAGTCGGCCAGCGCTTTTCCGTGCAGCGTCGTGACACATTTGCCATGCAGCGCGACGGCGCCGGCGGTCGGCGCGATGACGGTCGCGATGCAGTTGAGCAGCGTCGATTTGCCCGAGCCGCTGCTGCCCATGATGCCGAGAAACTCGCCCGGCATGACCTGAAACGAGATGCCGTCGAGCGCGCGGGTCAGATTCGGCTCCTTGCCGTAATATTTCTTCAGGGCTGCAATTTCGAGAATTGGGTCCATTGCACATACCTCCTTTGGATTCTGCTGCCATGGTACAACACCCGGCGCGGAAAATCCACTTACAGTGGCTGAAAGGTTTTCGCCGTTCGGCTTGACAGCTGCGCGGCGGCACGATATGCTGAAATTGCTGAAATCATACCCCCGCAACTGCCGGTTGACACATTTGACAGTCGCCTTGGTGGTGCGCAACCGGCCGATCTGGTATCCTGTCCTCAGCCGGAAACGGAAAAACAATACGGGAGGAAGCCGCTTATGCTATTGGCAGATAAGATCGTGACCCTGCGCAAGCGCGCCGGCTGGTCACAGGAGGAGCTGGCGGCACAGCTGGGCGTGTCGCGCCAGTCGGTGTCGAAATGGGAGGGCGCGCAGTCCGTGCCCGATATGCAGAAGGTCGTGCAGATGAGCCGCCTGTTCGGCGTCACGACCGATTACTTATTAAAAGAAGAGCTCGGCGAGCCGGAACCGGCCCCGGCCGAGTCGGATGCGCCGCTGCGCTGCGTGACCATGGAGCAGGCGGCGGACTATCTGTCGCTGCGGCAGGCGGCCGCGCCGAAGCTCGCGCTGGCGACGCTGCTGTGCGTACTCTCACCGGTGGCGCTGCTTTTGCTCGCCGCGCTCAGCGACCGGCCGGGCGCGGCCCTCTCGGAAAATGCGGCGGCGGGCATCGGTCTGTGTGTGCTGCTGGTGCTTGTGGCGGCTGCGGTGGCGGTGTTCATCACGTGCGCCGCGCAGGTGAAAGCGTATGCTTTTCTGGAGACCGAGCCGTTTGAGACGGCCTACGGTGTGACCGGCATGGTGCGTGAGCGCCGGGCGGCGGCTGCACCGGAGCACACGCGTGGAAAGGTCGCGGGCACGGTGCTGTGCATCCTGTCGGCAGTGCCGCTGTTTATCGCCGTCTGCCTGGACGGGCCGGACCTGCTGTATGTCGGGGCGGTCTGTCTGCTGCTCGTACTGGCGGGTGTTGGCAGTGCGTTGTTTGTCTATGGCGGCGTGTATCAGGCGGCGATGGACCGGCTGCTCGAAGAGGGTGACTATGTCCGGCCGCGCAAGCGGCAAAACGGTGTTGTTGGCGCAATCAGCAGCATCTACTGGCTCACGGTTACGGCGGCGTATCTGCTCTGGACGTTCGGACCGTGGTGGGACGCGCAGCCGCAGGACACATGGATCCTCTGGGCGGTCGCGGGGGTGCTCTACGGCGCGGTCATGGCGCTCGTGCGCGGGATCCGAAAATGATGTGCCTGCAGGGGAATAGAAAAAGAAAAGAGCCGCAGGCGGCTGCCTGCGGCATTTGCGATTCTTATTTAGGAATGTTACAGCGTGTTCTCGCCGGTCTCGAGGCCGATGACCTCGTCCACCGGCAGCGAGAGGATGATACCGTGCGCGTCCGTGCGCAGGCCGCAGGCGTCGCTGATGGCGTTCATGACGGCGGCCTTTTTCTCGCGCGGCGTGACGATGACGACGAACTCCTCTTCCTCCTGCATGGAGATGCCGAGCTTGCGGCTGATGCGCTCGGAATTCTGGCGGCGTCCTTTGAGAATCGTGCCGCCCATGGCGCCTGCGCTTCTGGCGGCGTCGATGGCGTCGCTGCTGTAGCCGTTGCTGAGCGCGACCCAGATGGCGGCGTAACCCGCGCCGGTTTGCATATCGGACATTTCGCTACACACCCTTTCTTCAATCTTCTGTTCTATGGTCTCGCGCAGCTGGTCGTTCATGAGCTGGAGCAGCGGCCGCTGCAGCCCCGTGATCGGGATCGTCAGCACGATGCCGCCGCCGCGCTTATGCAGCGGGATGCGCTGCTGCAGCGCATCGAGCAGGTCGCGCACGAGAAACTTCGGCAGCAGCCCGATCGTGAGCAGGCGGCTGCTGCCGCTCAGCCCGAAGATGTCGAGCATTTCCGACGGCGCTGTGCCGTGTCCCTGACACTGGTAGTAGATCGGGATGCGGAAATTCTGAAACGTCTGCTCGAGCTTGCGGCGGTATTCATGGTTCGTGATGATGAGCACCATGCGCGGTGCGAGTCGGTTTTCGGAATGTATCATATCTCTTCGTCCTCCAGGTCGATGACACCGTCATCGGGCAGCAGGTCAGTTTTGTCCTCGGCCACGGCTTTGGCTCTATGTACGTAAATGACGCCCATGATCTGAATGGCGACCGGCGGCGCGAGCGCGACGAGCGCCACCACGCCGAAGGCGTCCGTGACGACGCTGCCGCCGAGCGCGGTGCACGCGCCCATGGCCAGCGGCAGCAGGAAGGTAGAGGTCATGGGCCCGCTCGCCACGCCGCCGGAGTCGAAGGCGATGCCCACAAACACGGACGGAACATAGCGCGCGAGGATGAGCGCGAGCGCGTAGCCCGGCACAAGGATCCAGTAGATGCTGATGCCGGTCAGCACGCGCACCATCGACAGCATCACCGCGCAGGCCACGCCGATGGACAGCGCCGTGTTCATCATGCTCTGCGACACCGTGCCGCCGGTGACATCCTCAACCTGCTTGTTGAGCACCTGCACGGCGGGCTCCGCCTTGACGATGTAGTAGCCGATGAGCGCGCCGATTGGTATGAGCACCCAGCGGTACGTGCTGTCCGCAAGACCTGAGCCGAGCAGGTTGCCCACGGGTGTGAAGCCGATGTTCACGCCGGTCAGAAACAGGATCAGACCGATGACGGTATACAGAAAGCCGACGCCGGTGCGCAGCAGCTGCCGCCGGCGGTAGTGGTGCGTCAGCAGCTGGAACAGCACGCACACCGCCACGATCGGCAGGATGCTCAGCAGCACTTCCTTCGCGTAGTCCGGCAGGCCGATGGCGAACTGCTGCGCCACGTCGCGCGTCGTGACGACCGGCGCGATTTCCACGGCGGAATAGATCGCATCGCTCGGATGGTAGAAGATGCCGAGCAGCAGCACCATCAGGATCGGCCCGACGCTGCACAGCGCGACCAGACCGAAGCTGTCGTCATCGTGCCCCTGCGCGGCGCGCAGCACCGACACACCGACGCCCAGCGCCATGATAAACGGCACGGTGATCGGCCCCGTCGTGACGCCGCCGGCGTCAAACGCGACGGCGAGAAAATCCTTCGGGGAAAACAGCGTCAGCGTAAACAGCAGCGCGTACGCGATCAGCAGACACTTTGCCAGCGACGCGCGATAGAAGATGCGCAGCACGGCCAGCGCCAGAAAGATGCCCACGCCGACGGCGACTGTCCAGATCAGGACGCTGTTGGGGATGGACGCGACCTGATTTGCCAGCACCTGCAGATCGGGCTCTGCGATGGTAATGATCGTACCGAGCGCGAACGACACGAGCACGACCAGAATGACCTTTTCGCGCTTTGCCAGCGTCTTGCCGACACCCTCGCCGAGCGGGGTCATGGACATTTCGGCGCCGAGCTGGAAAAAGCCCATGCCGAAGATCAGCAGCACGGCACCGGTCAGAAACAGCGCCAGCGTGCCGATCTCCATCGGGATGAGCGTGATGCTCAGCACCAGCACGATCAGTGTGATCGGCAGGACGCTGGAGAGAGATTCCTTTACTTTTTCTTTCAGCTTTTCATTCATACGGTTGCGGTGGTCCTCCTTTCGCGGGGTGATTCAGGATCGCTGCAAGACCGCATTGCAGTCCGTCAGGTGCGGTTGAGAATGGCCATGAACTCCTCGCCGGTGATGGTCTCCTTCTCGTAGAGATACTTGGCCAGCTCGTCGAGCTTGGCGCGGTTTTCGGTGAGGATGCCGACGGCCTTGGCGTGCTCTTTTTTCACGAGCGCGACGACCTGATGGTCGATCCGCGTCTGTGTCTCAGCAGAGCAGGCGAGGGAGGCATCGCCGCCGAGGTACTGGTTTGTGACCGTCTCGAGCGCGACCATGTCAAACTCCTCGCTCATGCCGTAGCGTGTGATCATGCCGCGCGCGAGCTTCGTCGCCTGCTCGATGTCGTTGGACGCGCCGGTGGAGACGATGCCGAAGCGCACCTCCTCGGCGGCGCGGCCGCCGGTGAGCGTGGCGATCTTGTTTTCCAGCTCCTCTTTTGTCATGAGGTAGTGGTTGCCCTCCTCGACCTGCATCGTGTAGCCGAGCGCGCCGGACGTGCGCGGGATGATGGTGATCTTCTGCACGGGGGCGGAGTGCGTCTGCAATGCGGCGACGAGCGCGTGGCCGATCTCGTGGTAGGCGACCGTCCACTTTTCCTTGTCGGTGAGGATGGCGTTTTTCTTCTGATAGCCCGCGATGACGACCTCAATGCTCTCCTCAAGGTCGGACTGCGTGGCAAAGCGCCGGCCGTCGCGCACGGCGCGCAGCGCGGCCTCGTTGACGATGTTTGCAAGCTCTGCGCCGGATGCGCCGGAGGCCATGCGCGCGATCTTATTGTAGTCCACGTCCTCGGCGACCTTGATCTTGCGGGCGTGCACCTTGAGGATCTCCTCGCGGCCCTTGAGGTCGGGCAGCTCCACGGGCACGCGCCGGTCAAAGCGGCCGGGCCGCGTGAGCGCGGGGTCGAGCGATTCGGGGCGGTTCGTGGCGGCGAGGATGATGACGCCGTTGTTGCCCTCGAAGCCGTCCATCTCGGTCAGCAGCTGGTTGAGCGTCTGCTCGCGCTCGTCATTGCCGCCGACCTGCCCGTCGCGCTTTTTGCCGATGGCGTCGATCTCGTCGATGAACACGATGCAGGGGGCTTTCTCCTTGGCCTGCCGGAACAGGTCGCGCACCTTGCTCGCGCCCATGCCGACGAACATCTCCACAAATTCCGAGCCGGAGATGGAGAAAAACGGCACGTTTGCCTCGCCGGCAACGGCCTTGGCCAGCATCGTCTTGCCGGTTCCCGGAGGGCCGACGAGCAGGATGCCCTTGGGCATGGACGCGCCGATCTCCTGATACTTCGACGGGTCGTGCAGATAGTCGACGATCTCGGTCAGGTTCTCCTTGGCCTCGTCTTCACCGGCGACGTCGGAAAACTTGATGCCCTCGGCGGACTTGACATAGACCTTTGCGTTCGAGCCGCCGAGCCCGAACATCATGGAGTTCGGCCCGCCGGCCTTGTTCGTCATGCGCTTGAGCATGAACTGGCCGAGGGCGACAAAAAACACGATCGGCAGCAGCCACGTCAGCAGAAACGACAGAAACGGCGACATCTCCTCGACGATCTCGCTCGAGAACTCCGCGCCGGAGTCCTTCAGGCGGTAGATCAGGTCGGGATCGTCCATCGGGCCGGTTTTGTAGATCTGGGTGTCGTCTTTGTTTGTGAAGATGATCTGGTTGTCCTGCACCTCCACGCGGCCGATCTCTTTGTTCTCCGTCATGGTCATGAACGTGCCGTAGTCGACCTCCTTGACCTGCCGCTGGCTCAGCCACGGCACGGCGAGGAAGTTGATGAGCAGCAGCACGAGCAGCGCCATGGTGTAGTAATACAGCATCGGCTTTTTCGGGCTTTTTACTTCATTCATGCGTATGCTTCCTTTATTCAAATTATATGTGTACTGGTGTGCGTTTTCCGGACTCGTGTAACGTAACTTTAGTTTACCACAACAGGAAACGTCTGTCCAGTGAATAAACTGTGTACAGCGTGTACAAAAAATACCCGATCCGCCGGTAAAGAGACAAGGAAACCGGAATCTGTGCAGCAAATGTTACGGAAGAATACACCTTGCACCTGTATGATAGTTTTGTAACAAAAAGCGTTCCGAACCGACGGGAGGGATCACGCGATGGAGATGCTTCTTTACCAGAGCACGCAGTTTCGCGACGTAAAAAAGATCTTGGACCGCGCGCACGGCTTCGCGGGCCTTTTGACGGCCGGCGGCATCGAGGCGTCGCGGCTGGATGTGCCCTTCGTCTGCGATCAGAAGGTGCTCTCGCGCTATGACGATGCGTGCGGCGATGTCCGCCGGATCCTTGCCATGCAGCTCGGGCTCGAGCTGCCGAAGGGCTTTTCCATCCCGTTGGAGGCCGAGGATCTGGCGGTCTTTTTCTCGCAGCAGTGCTCGCTGCGGCAGATGCAGGACTACCTCGCGCAAAAGCGCCGGCAAACGCAGGCGGATATTGCCGTCTGGCTGCGCGAGCGCCCGTGGGACACGCATCCGGTCACGGCGGCACAGGCTGCGGCGCAGAATTTTGTCTTTGATGCTGCGACCGGCCGCATCAGTACGGACGGCTGCTTCAACGCCGGCACAGTGCTCGAGCTGCCCTCGTCGGTCGACGGGGTGCGCGTGCGCACGCTCGCTGCCTACGCCATGGTGTCGTACACATATTTAAATACGCTCGTCCTTCCGGACAGTGTCGAGACAATCGAGCCATATGCGTTTTATGATAAGGTGCACCTGCGCCGGGTCAATCTTCCGCAGGGGCTCACCGTCATCCCGGAGGGCGTGTTCTCGCGCTGCATCGGTCTGACGGGCATCGTCATCCCGGACAGCGTCCGCGAGATCCACGACGAGGCGTTTTACCAGTGCAGCAATCTGGACACGGTCGTCATCCCCGACGGCGTGGAGCGCATCGGCCGCTGCGCGTTTTTGAATGTTCGGCGCGTCATTTACCACGGCGGCGCCAAGGGCTTTCCGTGGGGCGCCGTGCGCGGCAACTGAGAAAGGCGGAATGAGATATGCATACGCTGCAATATGAGACCGCCGTCTGCGGCGGCAGCAATCTGAAAGCACCGATGAAGCTCGACTTCCTGCGCTCGCTCTGCGCGCAGGAGCGCCATGCGTGGCCGGAGGTTGTGCTCTGCCGGGTCGAGGGCGAGCCGCTGCCCGTGTGCTGTCTGAGCGAGGCGGCGGCGGGGGACCTGTTCTCGCGTGTGGGCATCGTGTCCGCGCCGTCTGAGGCGCTCACGGCGCTGCTGCGCACCGCGCCCGTGCGGGCGCGGATCACGGCACTGTGCGATTCTGCGGGCGAGCCGTGCGACAGCGATGCGCCGGAGGCGTGGGGCTTTCTCGCCGAATATCGCTGCGGCGATGCGCTCAGTGCGGCGGTGCGCGCGGCGATCGACGGTGCGGCGGCGCGCGGCTGTGCGAGCGCGGAGGCGCTGACTGCGCGCGCCGAGTACCTGCTCGAGCAGGCTGTGCCGGAGGCGATCATCCTGCGCGTGTTCGCCGAGATGTTCTCTCTGCCGGAGTACCCCGAGATGGTGCCCGATCCGCCGGTGCGCTATGTGCAGGCCGACAGCTTCGGGGCACTCACGCGCGCGCTGGCCTACCGCCTGTCGGGGCTGCATCTGCGGCTGGTCGGCAGCAAGGGCTGCGGCAAAAACACGCTCATCCAGACGGTGGACTGGCTGCTCAATGTGCCGCAGTACCGCATGCAGGGCAATGCCGAGCTCGACAAGCTCGACCTGCTCGGCGGACCGACGATCGAAAACGGCACCATGCGCTATCGCCTGAGCGATATGCTGCGCTATCTGGCCGCGGGCGCGGATGTCGTGCTCGACGAGGGCAACACCATCAAGCCCGAATGTGCCGACGTGCTCCACTCGCTGACCGACGCCGCGCGCCAGATCCAGGTGCCCGGCTACGGTCTCGTGCAGATGCACCCGCATTCGGCGTTCACGATCACGATGAACGAGGACTACGCCGGTACGAACTTTATGAACGAGGCGACGATCGATCGCTTCACGCCCATCCATATCGCAGAGCCGGAGACCATTGTGGACGTGCTGCGCCGCGTCGTGCCCGAGGCGAGCGGCGCGAGCCTGAACATCTGCGACTATGTCTACTGTGCCATCCGCGACCGCATCCGCAGCGCCGGCGGCCTTGAGCCGGACGCGATGACGATCCGCGGCTTTATCGATGCCCTGCGCGCAGAGCCGCTGCTCGGCCTGCGCTGGGGCTTGCTGGACAACGTGGCCTCCAAGCCGCAGGACGCCTATACCCGCTTGCAGCTGACGGAGCTCATCGAGAGCATGGTGCCGCAGGATGGACGGGTTTGACGCTGCGCTGGCGCGCTACCGGGCGTTTCTGGCGAGTGAACCCATCGCGCCGCTGCTCCGGCGCAGCCTCGCGCTGCTTGTGCCGGACAACATCCGCATCGACACGGTCACGCCGGACGACAGCCTGCACTGCACGACGGACGGAACGTCCGTCACCGTCGGCGGGGCTGCATATCTGCTGCGCGCGGATTTTGACGCCCGCCACTGGACGGCTGCGCTGCGCGTACTGCTCGCGCGCGAGCTTCAGCACGACGGCAGCTCCGACCGCGACGTGTGCGCGGCGGTGCGTGCATTTTCCGGTGCGTATTTTCACGAGCACTATGCCCTCACGCCGGAGCTCGGTGCGCTGCTCGGTCAGCGTGTTCTGAACATTCTGGAGCAGGCGCGCACGGATAACATCCTCTGCCGCCGCTTTCCCGGCTATCTGCCGCTGCTGCGCTTCGTGTGCTATGCGCAGCTGGACGCCGCCGCGCCCGGCAGCGCGCTCGAGGCGCTGCTTGACGAGCTGGAGGCGTTTGCGCTCACGGGCATCCCGTGCCGGACACCGGCGCTGCAGTCCGTGTGTGCGCAGGTGGAGGCGGCGGTTCTTGCGCCCTCTGCCGCCGCGTGCGCGCAGCATTGCCGCCAAACGCTCACGACGCTCGCGCCGGAGCTTGCGCGCCTGTGCCGCGCGGCGGACGATGATGCCTGCGCGCGCATCGCATCGCAGTGTGTGGATTACGCCTTCAGTGAGGCCGAGCGCGCGGAAGCCCTCGGCGACGGCTGCGACAGCAGCCTCCGCCTGCGCAGCGAGGCGCAGGACGCGGCGCGCAGCGGCCCATCCGCCGACGGAGAGGACACCGAGCTGGACAAGGGCGACAGCGCGGGCGGCGGCAGCGGGGATAATTCCGAGCGCCACGGCGACATGAGCGGCAGCCTTGCGAGTCAGGAGGTCAAATCGAGCGGCTCTGCCGGTACGAACGGCAGGGAGGACCGCGGGCGCTCGTCGAGCGTCGGCCGCAGCGGAAACCACGGGCAGAGCGGAGCAAGCGCCACCACGTCGGACGGCGTGTCCGCCGCACAGAAGGCCGCCTCCGGCGGGCCGGAGAGCCTGCGCGAGGTGCTCGGCACGGGCTGGAGCGCGCACCGCGGCTTTGCGCTCAGCGCGGCTGAGCTGGACGCCATGCTCTCAAACGCCGCGCAGGAGCTCACACGCGAGAGAGAGATCGAGCGGCAGCTGAACGTTGCCGCGCCGCACGCCGCGCGCCTGGACGTCGGCGAGCGGCAGGAGCTTGCCGCGCGCTACACCGGTCTGACCTTCACCGAGACGTATATCACGCCGTCCGGCGGGCGGCTGCCGCCGGCGTTTTCCGAGCGTGCCAAGGCGCTGCATCACCGGCTCGACAAGCTCCTGCGTCAGCAGCGTGAGCGCAGTGCCGGTCAGCGCACCGGTGCGCTCTCACAGCGCGAGCTGTGGAAGATCCCGCTCGATGCCAAGGACGTGTTTCGCCGCAAAGCGCCGCCGTCGCAGCGCGAGACGGCGTTTTACCTGCTCATCGACCGCAGCGGCAGCATGGGCTCCGGCGTCGGCGGCGGGCAGTCCAAGCTCTTCACGGCGCTGGCAACGGCCGCGATCATGGAGGAGGCGCTCAAGGGCATCGCCTATACGAAGATTGTCGCCTTTGACGGCGGCACGAACGCTGTGGAGCACTGCGTCATCAAGGATTTTGACCAGAAAGAGATCGGCAGCCGCTGCATCGATGCCATGGGGCAGATCGCCGCCGGAAACGGCAATAAGGACGGCTATTCCATCCGCGCCGCCGCGCTCGATCTCGCCAAGCGCACCGAGCGCCGTAAGATCCTCGTGGTGCTCTCCGACGGCCTGCCGTCCGGATATTTCAGCGAGACGGAGGCAATCGACGACGTGCGCACGGCCGTACAGGCGGCGCGCCGCCGGGGACTGCTTGTGATCCCGATCATCTACACCGCGCGCACGGACGAGAACGTGGACGCCTACCGCCGGATGTATGAAAAGAGCATCCTCTTTGCCGATTCCGTGGGTATGCTCGGCGAGTTTGAGCGCCTGCTCATGAAGCTTGTGCGCTGAACGGCGGACGGCGCGGCACACACAGGAGAAAGAAATACCCCGACGATAGCAGATCGTCGGGGTATTTGGCTGTCTGCGCCACATGAAAACGCAGACCAAACCGGTGAAGGAGTGTGAATGGGGGAAGGGGAATTGTGGATGAAAGGGTGCGTGCAGCGTATATGAAAGGCTCATGTGTGGGCGTGATTGGCTGATGCTCTGAGCGGTATGGGATTTGTCCTCACATGGAAGCGGCCTGCCTCACGGGATGGTGCTCCACAGGGCGGATGCCCTGTGGAGCGAGGGGGGAGACGGGAAGAAGAAAATGACTTAAATAAGATTCTTTTCCTTCAGGTCTGCGATCTTGGCGTCATCATAGCCGAGCAGCTCCTTGAGGATCGTGTTCGTGTCCTGACCGAGGCTCGGAGCGCCGCGCCAGACCTGACCCGGAGTGCCGGACATCTTGGGGACGATGCCGAATGCGGTGACTTCCTTGCCGAGCGTCTGATCCTCGTACTTGATGAAGTCGTTGCGCTTCTGATAATGCTCGTTTGCGAGGCAGTCCTTTGCGCCCATGACACGGCTGCACGGGACCTTGAACTGCGCCATTGCGTCCTCGATCTCCTGCGCGGTGCGGGCTGCGCACCATTCGATGGTCTTTGCGTCGAGTTCTCTGCCCTTCTCGGAGGCGACGGCTTCGATACCGGAAGAGCAATCCTTGTAGTTGAAGTACTCAAGGTCGAGATTCATTGCCTGAATGGCTCTCTTGTAGACGCCGGGGCCGAACGCGCCGAGCGCGACATCGTAGCCGTCCTTGGACTTGAACAGGCCGTAGGGCTGGAAGGCTGCGGACTTGTTGCCGGAGCGGGTGTTCTCGCGGCCGGCCATGGTGTAGGAGGTGTACAGGTCGCAGCAGTAGCTCGCCTGAACCTCGAACTGCGCGATGTCAACGATCTGGCCGTCGCCGCCCTTGAGGACGTTAATGTATGCAGCCAGAACCGCAAACACGGTGGCGTATGCGGAGGTGAAGTCGTTGAGCCAGGGCTTGCCGACGACGGGCTCGCCGCCCTTTTCGCCGTTGAGGCCCATCCAGCCGGAGAACGCCTGACCGATCATGTCGTAGGATGCGCGGTCGCAGTACTCGGGCAGGCCGCCGAATCTCGGGTTGCCGTAGCCGCTGATGTGGGCGATGATGAGCTTGGGGTTCACCTCGAGCAGCTCCTCGTCACGGATGCCGAGCTTTTCGAGCCAAACCATGTTCTCCATGAACACGTCGGCTTCCTTGATCAGGCCGAAGAACAGCTCCTTGACCTCGGGATGCTTCAGGTTCAGCTCAAGGGAAAGCGAGAGCTTGTTGCGGCCGTCCTGTGCCCAGGAGGTGCTGACGGTCTTGCCGTCCTCTTTTGCAAAAGGAGCGAGGACACGGAGCGTGTCGCCGACGCCGGGGCGTTCGATGTGGATGACCTCTGCGCCGAAGTCGGCAAGCAGTGTGGCTGCGTAAGGCATTGCGATCAGAGAGCCGGAATCGATCACGCGCATGCCTGCAAAAGGACCGTACTGAGGGATGATCTGTTTACGTTCGCTCATTTGAATAATCTCCTTTTGTAATAATATTTTTTTAACAAAATAGTCTCATGATATGCTGCGGCCGCCGGGGGGTGCGGTGACCGCAGCGTGTGCCTGTTATGCCCTGCGGTTTTTGATCTCTGCGATGACGGCAGGCAGGACGGCCTTGAAGTCGGCCACTGCGCCGTAGTGGGAGATGTCAAAGATCGGAGAGGCTGCGTTGTGGTTGATGCTGACGATGCATTTGGCGTTCTGCATGCCGACCTGATACTGCACGGAGCCGGAGATGGCGACGTTGATGATCATGTTGGGCTTGACGGCGGTGCCGGACTGGCCGATCTGAGCATCGTGCGGCAGAAATCCGTTGTCGACCAGGGGTCGGGAGGCGGCAAGCTGACCGCCGAGGAGGTCTGCAAGCTCCTTGAGAAGCGCGAGCTCTGACGCGTCCTTTACACCTCTGCCGCCGGCAACGAGAACGTCTGCGTGATCGATGGGCACGCCGGTAACGACCTTCGGCTCGACATTCAGCACCTCGTAGCACGCCTCCTTGTCGACCATGACATGCTCCGTGATGACCTCGCCCTTGCGGCTCTCGTCCGGCTCCAGGGGCGTGAAGATCTTCGGACGAACGGTCACCATCTGCGGCCGGCACTCGAGGATGACGATGTGCGCAAGGATGCTGCCGCCGTATGCGGGCGTGGTCTGATAAAACACGTCATCTTCATCGTAGCCGAGGTCGATGGCGTCGGCGGTGAGACCGGTCTTGAGGGAGATCATCATGCGCGGCGCAAAATCGCGGCCGAGGCTGGTCGCCGGATACATGATGATCGAGGGCTTGTACTTCTCCGCAAGCTCGGTGAGCGCCTGCTGATAGGGCCTTGCGCTGTAGGATGCAAGGTTTTCGTGCTCTGCGACGATGACCTGATCGGCGCCGCCGGCGATGAGACCGGCTGCCAGATGCGCGACCTTGCTGCCGAGAAGGACGGCGGTGATCGCTTCACCGTTATGCGCCTTGAGCTCCTGCGCCTTTGCGAGCAGCTCGTAGGTCACAGGATTGAGCGTTCCGTTTTGCTGTTCGGCAAATACCCATATGCCTTTGTAATCTTCCTTAGCCATTTGCCAAACCTCCTCAGACCAGGTGCTCTGTTTCGAGCATGTCAACGAATTTTGCTGTGATCTCTTCGGCGCTGCCCGTAAAGTAGGTGGTGTCGGTATTGCGCTTGGGCGGCTCGAACACGACCTTGGTAGACGACGGGGAGCCGGGGATGCCGGTCTGCGCCGTGTCTGCGCCGAGATCCTGTGCGTTCCAGACGGCACGGGGCTTTTTGAGCGCTTTCATAATGTTGATCGGTGTGGGATAACGGGGCGTGTTGATCTCCGCTGTTACCGTCACAAGTGCCGGGAGCTTTGCGCGCACCTTCTCGGTGCTGTCCTCGAGCACGCGGTCGCAGTAGACCCAGCCATCTTTTACATCGATGCTCGATGCAAGGGTAACCTGCGGGATGCCGAGAAAGGCTGCGGTCGCCGGACCTGTCTGAGCGGTGTCGCCGTCAACGGCGTGGCGCCCGAACAGCAGCAGGTCGTAGTCGCCGATCTTTTCGGCGCCTTTGGCAAGGGTGTAAGCGGTGGCGAGGGTGTCTGCGCCGCCGAAAGCACGGTCGGACAGCAGGTATGCCTCGTCGCAGCCGAGCGCAAGCGCCTTTTTGAGCACGTCCTCTGCCTGAGGAGGCCCCATGCTGATCGCAACGACCGTTGCGCCGTACTTTTCCTTGAGCTGGATGGCGGCCTCGACTGCGTTTGCGTCGAGGGGGTTGATCATGCTGGCGACGCCGTCGCGCTTCAGATTGCCGCGCTCGTCAAGCTTGACATCGTCCGTGTCGGGCACCTGCTTTACGAAGACAAGTATTTTCATCTCTATCTCTCCATTTGCTCTGTGCTGTGTACCGGTCATCCAAGGACGGAGCCGCTGATGACCATGCGCTGGATCTCACTCGTGCCCTCACCGATCTCGAGCAGCTTCGCGTCGCGGTACAGACGCTCGACATGGAACTCTGCGCTGTAGCCGTTGCCGCCGAGCACCTGAATGCACTCATCGCAGATCTCCTTGCACCATTTGGAGCTCATGAGCTTGAGCATCGCCGCCTCTGCCGAGTGACGCTGGCCATTCGCCTTCATTTCGGCAGTATCCCAGACCATCAGATCCATGGCGCGGACCTTTGCCGCCATATCGGCAAATTTGAAGGAAATGCCCTGATATGCCTTGATGGGCTTGCCGAAGGTGGTGCGCTCGTTGGCGTATGCCTTGGCGATCTCCATCGCGTGCTGGGAGAGGCCGGAAGCAATGGAGCCGATGGAGATGCGGGCACCGTCGAGCGCCATCATGGCGACCTTGAAGCCCAGACCCTCTCTGCCGACGCGGTCGCACTCGGGAATACGGATGTTGTCAAAGCTCAGCTCGCAGGTGGCCGAGCCTCTCATGCCCATTTTGTGCTCGAACTTGCCGATGGTCAGACCTTCTGCATCCTTGGGGACGATGAAAACGGAGATGCCCCTTGCGCCTGCGTCGGGATCGGTCTTTGCCATGATGAGATAGTAGTCGGCAACACCGGAGTTCGTGATCCAGGCCTTGCCGCCGTTGAGGATGTACGAGCCGTCGTCCTGCTTTGCGGCGATGGACTTGATGCCCGCTGCATCCGAGCCCGCGGAGGCCTCGGTCAGGCCGAAGGCGAAAACCTTGCCTGCGGCTGCGAGGGGGAGGTACTTCTGCTTCTGCTCGTCACTGCCGTGAACGAGGATCATGTCGGAGGCCAGCCAGTTTGCGTCGAGATAAAGCGCGATGCTCGCGCTGCCCTTTGCAAGCTCGTTGACAACGATCTGAGAGGTGATGGCGTCGCCGCCGCCGCCGCCGTACTGCTCGGGGATGTGGATGCCCATCAGACCGGTCTCGACAAGCTTGGAGTAGATCTGCTGGTAGATCTCCGTGTTGAACGAGAAGGTTTCGTCCATTGCCTTGTCATAGGGGGCAACTTCGTTCTTGGTGAACTCCCGGACCATGTCTCTGATCATGATCTGCTCTTCTGTGAATTTGTACATTGTGCATTCCTCCGTTAAGAAAGTGTTCGTTTCTGCTTACTTCCGAGTGTTGTACAACAGATTGTGACTGTTAACTGCTTTTTACCCAATTCTGTGCTACTACAGGCTCGAACTGTTTTTCAAAGCTTGGCCTTGCTATTGGGTTTCTATGTGAACAATTTAACATCAAAAACACAGCTCGTCAACAGTTTTTAGCGAACTTACTTGCTTTTTGGCGCTTGCAACAAAGTGTGTTTCATGACAACAACAGTATGCGCCGGTTTTTGTATAACAGTTACACGGCCGGCGTCGCGTTTTCGCCTCCGGATACCGAAATTGTTATACAACACCTCGACAATCTTTTATCATTCATCATTTTTCTTGTATTTCTTCCCCACGGAATGTATAATCAGTATCACTTAGTGATACAGTTTGCTTGGGGGGAGTACCATTTCCATTAAAAATGATATCGTTTTGTCGCGCATCGAGGCGACAGAACCGGGAACGAAAATTTCTGTAAGGGGCCTTGCCTCCGAACTCGATGTCAGTGAGGGGACGGTCTATAAGGCCATAAAGGAGGCCGAGCAGCGCGGCCTTGTCATCACAAAGCCGAAATCCGGCACGTTCCGCATAGAGTCTGACGTTGACTCGGACAGCTGCGCCGTGACGCTTTCCGAGCTCGTGTCGGCGCTCGGGGTAAGCTGTGCAGCGGGCAGAAAATCGCTCGGCTGTACCATTGATAATATCGTGATCTGCGACAGCGATGAGGCGCAGCTTCTGAGCCGCCTGGAATATGCGGAGCCGAGCCGCACGCTGTGCATCGTCGGCAAACGCCCCGATTTCCAGACCCTGATCATACAGTCCCGTGCGCATATGCTGATCACCGGCGGCGGCCGCCCGAGCGATTATCACATCGTCAAGGCTGAAAAAAACGGCGTCTGCATCCTCACGGCGCTGCAGAACACCTATGCGATCATGAAGCTGTTTGACAGCCAGTTTTCCTCGGCAAGGCTCGCGGACGAGGACGCACCTGTGTCCGAGTGGATGCAGGCGCCGAACTACCTCTACCGCAATGATTATGTCGCCGACTGGCAGCGGTACTATGACGAGCAGTTTCCCGGCATGAGATCCTTTCCCGTCGTCGATGAGGAGCTGCACCTGTGCGGCGGGATCGATATCCCGCGCACCTTTGCAGCCGGGCATACGCAGAAGCTCTCGACGCTTGTGTCGCAGGACGCCAGGCTCCTGACGGTCGATGCACAAAGCTCCGTGCGCGAAGCGGCAAGGAAGATGATGCTCTCCGGCAGTTCGTTTGCGGCGGTTCTGCGCGATGATAAGATGGAGGGCGTGTTCTATGCCTCGGATCTGATCCGCTATTTCATGTATCTGGGCACGGAGAGCATGTCTGACTATGCGTCGTTTCTGGTGCCGGCTCCGGAGTATTCCAACGAGGACCGCAGGGTGTATGAGCTGCGCGTCCCGGAGGCGGAGCTTGCGAATATGGACATTCTGCCGACTGCGTTGATGCTCGTCGCCGCCGATAAGCATCTTGCGCAGCAGGGCTGCCTTGACTGCACTTTGAGCAGCAGCTCGTTTTTCTATCCTGAGCAGATAACGCAGGTCGGCGGGCTTATGCTCTGCACGGCACTCACATCAAACGGCAAGGCGGGCTTTTCGGTCGAAGCGGAGGTCTATACCGAAACGGCAACGTTTGCAAAGGCCATGCTCATTTTTACGGAACGATAAGGGAACAAAGCTATGTTTTTATTGACGAAGGAACAGCAAAAGCTCAGAGCCGAGCTCAGGGAGTTTGTCGACCACGAGGTGTGCCCAGTGGCCACAGAGCTGGATAACCGAGGCGGCTTTCCGCACGATTTATACGCACGCATTGGCAAAATGGGCTATCTGGATGCGGAGTTTGAATACATCGGCAGCGGCGCAAAATACGGCAGTCTTGAGGGCGCGATCATCATTGAGGAGCTGTCGCGTGGACTGGCCTCACTGGGGCTGATCGTAAGCCCGCACTATCAGTGCACGGAGCTGATCGCCTGCTGCGGCACGGAGACGCTGAAAAAAAAGGTCATCGAGCCGGCGCGCCGCGGCGAGCAGCTCTTTGCCTTTGCCATATCTGAGGAGCGCGGCGGATCCGATGCGCTGGGCGTGGACACCATTGCCGTAAAGGACGGCAGCCGCTGGATACTGACTGGGAAAAAATGCTGGGTCACGAATGCCGGAGTCGCCGATGGCTATGTCGTCACGGCAAAAAGCCCGTCTGCCGAGCGCAGCCGCAGTATGAGCATGTTTTTCATTCCCAAAGACGCCCCAGGGCTGACGGTCGTGGAAAACCGCAGCATGATCGGGCTCAACAACTCGCCGATGGGACATATTATTCTCGACGAGTGCTCGATACCCGACTACTGTCTTGTCGGTGAGGAAAATGTGGGCTATCCGCTGATAAAGCCGCTTCTGAACGAAGGCAGACTCGATATGGCCGCTGTGGCGGTCGGCATTTCGCAGGCGGCGCTCGATGATTCCGTGAGCTTTGCCGGACGTGTCGGGCTGTACGGCCGCAGCCTGGCCTCCTATCAGGGCGTGTCATTCCCGATCGCGGATATGTACACGAAAACGCTGATGGCAAGAAATTCGCTCTACACAGTCGCCTCCATGATGGCCGACGGAATGCCGCACACGCGGGACGTTGCTGCGCTCAAGCTGTTTGCCACGGAAAGCGCATTTGCGACGTGCAAGGCCGCCTGCCAGATACATGGTGCGCACGGCCTGAGCGCGCAGTCTGGCGTTGACCGCCTTTTCCGTGATGCGCATATGCTGACCGTCGCTGAGGGCACGTCGGAGATCTGCCGGATCGTCATTTCCGGCGGCCTGACAAACCCGGACAAAATGTGAAAAGGAAGCAGCGTTTTGCCGCTGCTTCCTTTTCGATACGCCGGCAAACGCTGTGAGGTTTTTGCCCGGCAAAGACGATACCGGCGGCCGTGATCTCCTTCCGTATAAAACCGTTTTTGCCCGGTGTGCAAAAACGGCGGGTTTTGATATGGCATTGCTTGACAAGCCCTGCGCGGTGTGCTAAGATGCTTTCTCGTTAAAAGGGAGTAGTTGCGAATGCATGGTCAACAATCTCCCGGCAGCAGCCGGTGGTCATGCGCCTATGATGATAGGTAATGAGACTTTTAGCACATCATATACTATGATCGTGCGCGAAGTCTCATTTTTTTGCGCGCGGTCACAAAGGAGAATGCGTTATGAACCTCGATTTTACCGGCAGTACCCTCTTTCTTGTCCTGCTGCTGTTTGCGGTGGGGCTGATCTGCATCATCAAGGGCGGCGACCTGTTTGTCGATGCCGCCACATGGATCGCCGAGGCCTCCGGTATCCCCAAATTCATCATCGGCGCGACCGTTGTGAGCTTTGCCACGACGATGCCGGAGATGCTTGTGTCCATCTTTTCCGCGCTGGAGGGCAATGCGGACATCGCCATCGGCAACGCCGTCGGCTCGGTGACGGCCAATACCGGCCTGATCATGTGCCTGTCGCTGATCTGCATGGAGTGCACCATGCCGCGGCGGCAGTATGCGGTCAAGGCGGTGCTGCTGCTCGCGGCGATCGCGGTTCTGTTCGGCTTTACGCGCGACGGGCAGCTGTCGACCGTTGAGAGCGTGTGCATTCTCGTCATTTTTGTGTGCTTTATTGCCGAGAGCCTTGTCTCTGCGCGGCGTGAGCAGTCGCTTGAGGCCTCGGAGCAGGATGCCCGCCCCAAGACGGACGGCCGGACGGTCGCGCTCAATATCGGCAAGTTTGTGTTTGGCGCTGCGGCCATTGTGCTCGGTGCGCAGCTGCTGATCGACAACGGCACCGCGCTCGCACAGATGCTTGGTGTGCCGGATGCCATCATCGGTGCGACCATGATCGCCATCGGCACGTCGCTGCCGGAGCTTGTTACGACTATCACGGCCATCCGCAAGAAGCAGTCCTCGCTGTCGGTGGGCAACATCATCGGCGCGAACATCATGGACCTCACGCTCATTATGCCGCTGTGCGCGCTTATCCTCGGCAAGCCCCTGCCGGTCGAGCGTCAGGGCATGCTGCTGGACATTCCGGCGTGCCTCGTCGTGAGCGCGGGCGCGCTCATCCCTGCGCTTGTGCAGGGCAAATTCAAGCGCTGGATCGGCTTTTTCATCGGCGCGCTCTATATCGCGTATCTCGTCATCATGTTCACGTGCTTCGGCGCGTAAAAAACCGGCGCCGGTCTCTGTTCGGAGACCGGCGCCGCTGTTTGTTTTGGGAACGCCGCGCAGATGCGGCGGGGAATACAAGACGTGTTTGCCTGCTTAAGATGCGAAAGCACTATCTGATAGAGTTGCTGATGAGGAAAGAAAATGATTTGTATAGATTGCCCATGCGACAGGTGCATCCACCAGCGAGAGAATATTGACGGATGGAAATGCGCCTGCGACGCATTCCCGGATGGCACACCGGACTGGATTTACCGCACGAACATACGAAATCTTAAAGAATGCAATAACGGCGTAGGCTACGAGAAAAAGAGTGATGAGTAATCAAGCGCCATGCATCCGCATGGTGCTTTTTCGCGTCTGGACGGAAGGCGGACGGCAGCAAAAGACCCCGGGCGCCGAAGCTCCCGGGGTCTTGGTGCGCGAGGCGGGACTTGAACCCGCACGTCCGGAGTGGACACTAGAACCTGAATCTAGCGAGTCTGCCAATTCCACCACTCGCGCATGGGCTTTGTGAATCAAAGCTTGTTTAATATAGCATTTCGCGCGGGGATTGTCAAGCGTATTTTCCGCAACTTCCCGAAAAAATCTCAACGTGTGTCGAAAACGTGAATTTTTACCGGTCCGGGTATTCAAATCCGGCGGCATCTGCTATACTAAAGAAAAAGAGACCCGGCCGTGCCGGGAACGGAGTTGTGATATTCATGGATTCAAATCGCGTTATGCTCAAGGCGGATGCGCGCCGCCGCACCGTCAGCTGTCAGCCGAGCCCGATCCTCGCGGGGGTGATCCTCTTTGCCCTCGGTATGCTCATCTCGACGCTCACGTCGTACCTGATGGGCATGGATCGTCTGGCCACGGCGCTGACAGATGCTGCGCGCTTCGGCACGGAGGCGGTCGAGCAGGCGTACCTCAGCTTCCTTGAGCACTACAGTGTGTCCGGCTTTGCGATCGCGCTCGTCGTCGCGCTGCGGATCATGAGCTATATGGTCAGCGTCGGCTTCGTGATCTTCACGCTGCATATCAGCCGCGACGAAAAGGCCGAGTTCGGAAACCTCTTTGACGGTTTCGGCCTCTTTTTCCGCGTGCTGTGGCTCGGCATTCTGGAGGGGCTTCTGATCTTCCTGTGGAGCCTGCTGCTGGTCGTGCCGGGCATCGTGGCGGCCTACCGTTACCGGCAGGCGCTGTATCTGCTGCTCGATCACCCGGAAAGATCCGCGTGGCAGTGCCTGCGCGAGAGCAGCGCGCTCATGAGCGGACATAAGTGGGAGCTGTTCGTGCTCGATCTGAGCTTTCTCGGCTGGGCGATGCTGAGCGCTATGTTCGCGCCCGTGTCGATCTGGCTCGACCCGTACCGCGCCATCACCAACGCCGGTTTTTATAACCGGCTGATCGCCGCGCGGGGCGGGGCACACGTGATCGAGGGCTCGTTCACCGACATCCCGAACGACCCGCAGCGCTGATGTCTGCACCTTTCCGCACCCCGTCTGCCGCGTGCAGGCGGGGTGTTTTGCGTTGACAAGCCGGGGGCTTGCGGTATAAACTATATAGAATTCCAAAGGAAACGAGGTGTACGGATGCAGACGGAGCTGAATGGCCGCCCGCAGGCGATGATCGCCATGAGCGGCGGCGTGGATTCGAGCGTTGCGGCATACCTGATGCAGCAGGCGGGGTATGCCTGCATGGGCGCGACCATGCGCCTGTATGAAAATGAGGATGCCGGTCTGCCGCGCGGCAGCACCTGCTGCGCGCTCGACGATGTGGAGGATGCCCGCCGCGTGGCCTACACGCTGGGCATGCCGCACTATGTGTTCAATTATAAAGACGCGTTTCGTGAGCAGGTCATGGCGCGCTTTGCCGCCGCCTATCAGCGCGGGGCGACGCCGAACCCCTGTCTGGACTGCAACCGCTACCTGAAATTCGGCCTGCTGGAATCGCGCGCCCGCGCGCTCGGGTGCGACGTACTGGCGACCGGACATTATGCCCGCATCGAGCAGCTTCCCGACGGGCGCTGGACGCTCAAAAAGGCGGCAGACCCCGAAAAGGACCAGAGCTATGTGCTCGCGTGGCTCACGCAGGAGCAGCTTGCGCACACGCGCTTCCCGCTCGGCGGTCTGCGCAAGAGCGAGGCGCGCGCCATCGCCGAGGCGCACGGCTTCTGCAACGCGCACAAGCACGACAGTCAGGACATCTGCTTCGTGCCGGACGGCGATTATGCCGCCGCGGTCGAGCGGCTGACGGGCGCGCGCAGCGAGCCCGGGCGCTTTGTGGACGCGCACGGAAACGTGCTCGGCACGCACCGCGGCATCATCCACTATACGATCGGACAGCGCCGCGGGCTTGGCATCGCGGCCGAAGCGCCGCTGTACGTCTGCGGCATCGACGTGCCGAACAACGAGGTCGTGCTCGGACGCAATGCTGACCTGTTTTCGACCGAGCTGGACGCGAGCGGCTGCAACTGGATCTCCGGCGACGTGCCGCAGCAGCCGCTGCGCGTGACGGCGCGCATCCGCTACCGCCAGCCGGAGCAGCCCTGCACCGTCACGGTCACGGGCGCGGACACGGTGCACGTGTCGTTCGAGACACCGCAGCGCGCCATCACGCGCGGTCAGGCCGTCGTGTTCTACGACGGGGAGACGGTGCTCGGCGGCGGCACGATCGACTGAAATGCTATGACGAAGGGAGGCGCGGCCATGCCCGTGACGCTCTATCTTGCGATCCCCTGCTATAATGAGGCGGCGGTGCTGCCGGAGACGGCGCGCCGTCTGCGCGAAAAATTCACCGCTCTGCACGCCGCCGGGACGATCGGCCCGCTGAGCCGCATCTGCATGATCGACGACGGTTCGAGGGACGAGACGTGGCAGATCATCTCCGACCTGCACACGCAGGATCCGGTCTTTTCCGGCATCCGGCTCTCGCGCAACCGCGGTCACCAGAACGCGCTGCTGTGCGGACTGATGACGCTGCGCGATCGCGCCGACTGCGTCATCTCCATGGACGCCGACCTGCAGGACGACATTGACGCCATCGACGCCATGCTCGCGGCCTTTCGGGACGGGAATGACATCGTCTATGGCGTGCGCGCCAGCCGGAAGCAGGATTCTGCGTTCAAGCGCGCCAGTGCGCAGGGGTATTACCGCCTGCTGCGCGCACTCGGCGCGGACGTGGTGTATAACCACGCAGACTACCGGCTCATGAGCCGCCGCGCACTCGATGCGCTCGCGGAGTACAAAGAAGTGAACCTGTTCCTGCGCGGGCTCGTGCCGCTCGTGGGCTACCCGAGCACGGTCGTGTATTACGAGCGCGGCAAGCGCTTTGCCGGCGAGAGCAAGTACCCGCTGCGCAAGATGCTCTCGTTCGCGTGGGAGGGCGTGTCGTCGCTGACGGTGTCGCCGCTGCGGCTCATCACGCGCATCGGCGTTGTGATGTTCCTTGTCAGCATTGCCATGCTCATCTATTTTCTCGTGCGCTATTTTACCGGCCATACCGTCGCCGGTTGGTCGAGCCTTGCCGTGTCCATCTGGGCCATCGGCGGGCTGCAGCTGCTGGCCATCGGCGTGGTGGGGGAGTATATCGGCAAGATCTATCTCGAGACAAAGGCGCGTCCCCGCTACCGGATCGAGACGGAGCTCGATGACCGGGAGGCGGAGCTTTGAAGCGCCTGCGTACGCTCTTTGATGCAAAGCTGTGGAAATTCCTGCTTGTCGGTGTGATCAACACGCTTGTCGGCACGGCGATCATGTTCGGGCTGTATAACATCGCCGGATGCTCGTACTGGGTGTCCTCGGCGGCCAATTACGTGCTGACAAGTATTCTGAGCTTCTTCCTCAACAAATACTTCACGTTCCGCAGCCGCGAGCGCAGCGTGGGACAGGTCGTGCGCTTCGCGGCGAACATCGCCGTGTGCTACCTGATCGCTTACGGCGCTGCAAAGCCGCTGTGTCTGCGCCTGCTTGCCAACGCCTCGGTGAGCACGCGCGACAACGTGGCCATGCTTGCCGGCATGGTGTTCTTCACCGGCCTCAACTACCTCGGCCAGCGCTTTTTCGCCTTCCGCAGCCCGAAAACCGAAGAAAACTGAGACCCATTCCCGGATGTACACACATCCGGGAATTCTTTTGGAAAAAGCACAAATATGCTATTGACAAACAAGGTGAGAAGTGGTTATATAAACACATGAACAATCATTCATATGTTCAAACGAAAGCGAGGAGATCCCATGGCAGAACCGAAACAAGACAGCGCACCGACGTGCGAATACCTCAACGTGCATGAGGACGCGGTGGCGCAGGTGCTTGCCGCCCTGCCGGACGACGAGACGCTCTACGACCTGTCGGAGCTGTTTCGCGTTTTCGGTGATTCGACGCGCATCAAGATCCTCTATGTGCTCTTTGAGAGCGAGCTGTGCGTGTGCGATATTGCGCGCCTGCTGAATCTGACGCAGTCGGCGGTCAGCCACCAGCTGCGCATTTTGAAGGCGTCGAACCTCGTCCGCTTCCGTCGGGAGGGCAAGACCGTGTTCTATTCTCTGGACGACGATCACGTCCGGTCCGTGCTGGCCCTCGGCATGGAGCATGTGCTGGAAAAATGATGGCATGGCCATCTTTTCAAATAACATTCAATGACAGATGAAGGAGCGTACATCATCATGGAAAAGACTTATAAAATCGAAGTAGACTGCGCCAACTGCGCGGCGATCATCGAGCGCAACGTGGCAAAGCTCAAGTGCGTCCGCGAAGTGACCGTGAGCTACATGGCGCAGAAGATGCTGGTGGAATATGCCCCCGGCGTGGACGAAGCCGAGGCCAAGGCGGAGATCCTCAAGACCGCGCGCAAGGTCGAGCCGGACTTCCGCTTCGAGGACTGAATCTCATGTCGCGCGAACAGAAAAGGTCGCTGCTGCTCATAGCAGCAGCGGCCGTGCTGCTCATCGGGCTGCACTTTGTGCCGTTCACGGGCTGGCTCAAGCTTGTGCTGTACCTCATCCCGTATCTGCTTGTCGGCGGCGAGACACTTGTCGATGCCTGCAAGGGGATCTATAACCGCCAGCCGTTTGATGAAAATCTGCTCATGGCGGTGGCCACCGTCGGCGCAATGGTGCTCGGCGATTATCCGGAGGCCGTGTCCGTCATGCTGTTTTACCAGATCGGCGAGCTGTTTGAGAGCTATGCCGTCGGCCGCAGCCGGAAAAACATCGGCGACCTGATGGACATCCGCCCGGATTTCGCGTACGTGGAGACTGCTGACGGCATTGCGCGTGTCAAGCCAGAGGAGGTCGCCGTCGGCGATACGATCGTCGTCAAGCCCGGCGAGCGCGTCCCGCTCGACGGCACGGTGCTGACCGGCACGTCTGCGCTGAATATGAGCGCGCTGACCGGCGAGAGCGCCCCCGTGGACGTCACGGAGGGCAGCGCCGTCGTGAGCGGCAGCGTGAACCTGTCGGGCGTGCTGCGTCTGCGTGTGGAGAAGGTGTATGCCGAGTCCACGGTCGCGCGCATTCTTGAGCTCGTGGAGAATTCCTCGCTCAAAAAGGCGCACACCGAGCGCTTCATCACGAAGTTTGCCCGCGTCTACACGCCGTCCGTGTGCGGCGCGGCGCTCGCGCTGGCGATCCTGCCGCCGGTCGTGCGGCTCATCATGGGCATTCCGGCCGACTGGGGCGAGTGGATCTACCGCGCGCTGACGTTTCTCGTCATCAGCTGCCCGTGCGCGCTCGTGATCTCGATCCCGCTGTCGTTTTTCGGCGGTATCGGCGGTGCGTCCGCGCGCGGCATCCTCATCAAGGGCTCGAGCTATCTTGAGATGCTGGCGAAAACCGACCGCGTCGTCTTTGACAAGACCGGCACGCTCACGCGCGGCACGTTCGCCGTCACGGCGGTGCGCCCCGCGCAGCCGGAGCTGTCCGAGCAGGCGCTGCTGCAGCTTGCGGCGGCGGCGGAGCGGTTTTCCGACCACCCCGTTAGCCAGAGCCTGCGCCGCGCAGCCGGGCAGCTGCCGGAGACGCTGGTCACAACGGACGCCAGGGAACTCGCCGGTCACGGTGTGACCGCGCAGGTCGGCGGCCGTGCCGTCGCCGCCGGCAACGCGAAGCTGATGGCCACCCTCGGCCTGACCGCGCCTGCGGTCGATGAGATCGGCACGGTCATCCACGTCGCGGCGGACGGTGCGTATCTCGGCTATATCGTCATCTCCGACGAGCCGAAGAGCGGCGCGCGCGAGGCGATCGCCCGCCTGCGTGCAGACGGCGTGCGCGTCGTCATGCTCACCGGCGACCGCAAGCGCACGGCCGATGCCGTGGCGCAGGAGCTCGGCATCGCGGAGGTGCACAGCGAGCTGCTGCCGGAGGATAAGGTCACGCAGGTCGAGCGGCTGCTCGGCGAGGGTGCACCCGGGAAATACCTCGCCTTCGTCGGCGACGGCATCAACGATGCGCCGGTGCTCGCGCGTGCCGATCTCGGCGCCGCCATGGGCGGCATCGGTTCGGACGCCGCCATTGAAGCTGCGGACATCGTGCTTATGGACGACGATCCGCGCAAGCTCTCTCTGGCCATGCGTATCTCGCGCAAGACCATGCGTCTCGTCTGGCAGAACATTGTCTTTGCGCTGGCGGTCAAGGCCGTGTGCCTCGTGCTCGGCGCGCTCGGCATTGCGAACATGTGGGTCGCTATCTTTGCCGATGTCGGCGTGATGGTGCTGTGCGTGCTCAACGCCGCCCGTGCGCTCGATACGAAGCGCCTGTGACCCTTTGTATAGAAAAAAGACCGCCGACCGGCGGTCTTTTTTCATGCCTTTTTCATGTGCAGCGGCGGAAGCTGCCGTCGGTGAGGATACGCGCGCAGATCAGCCCCAGCGGCAGGGAAATGACGATCAGCAGCGAGGCGACGAGCCACGATGCGCTGTCGCTCAGGTTCATCGTGCCCAGATCGTACACGGCGCGGTAGAAATACAGCCCCGGCACCATGATGACGATCGACGGCACGGTGATTGTAATGCGCGGGTAGCCCGAGCGCTGCTTATATACGGACGCGAGCAGGCCCGCTGTCAGCGCGCCGAAAAACGCGGCCGCCGCCGGCGGGAAACCGGCCAGGCTGACGAGTTCGAGCCGCAGCGTGTTCGACAGCGCGCCGATCACGGCGGCGACGGACGCGAGCTTCACGGGGCTGTTGAACATGAGCGAGAAGCCGAACACGCCGCAGAAGCTCATGGCCAGCCGCAGCAGGATGCGCGCCCAGACGGGCAGCCCCAGCGGTAGGAAATCCATCGGCTGCAGCCGCAGCAGCAGCGCCATGAGCCAGGCGGTCAATGTTGCCACGACGACGATCATGATCGCGTAGGCCAGTCGTTCGAACCCGGAGCGCATGTCCTGCTTGGCCATGTCGATGCCGCTCGTGATGAACGGGAAGCCCGGGATGATGAACAGCATCGCGCAGATATAGCCCGCCTGATGCTGTGGGTCGATGGGCCAGAGCAGCGATGCCAGCCGGAACAGCCCGGCATAGACCAGACACGCCGCAGCGACGGACAGGGCGATGCAGCCAAACAGCGTCAGATGCCGCTGTGTCAGCCGCGCGCGCACATATTGCCCGACGCCCGCACCGAGAAAGGCCAGCAGCATCTCGATCGGTCCGCCGCCGAGCAGAAACGTGAACCCGCCGCACGCGAGTGCGGACGCGAGTCCGAGCTGCAGCGGCGTGTAGCTGCCGGCAGTCTGCGCAATCTCATCGAGCCTGGTGTGCAGGTCGTCGGCGGTCATGTACACACCCTCGATCGGAAAGCGCTTGACAAAGCGTTCGAGCCGGTCAAGCTTGGCGGTGTTGACGCCGGTCGCCGTGAGCGTCAGCGTCTGGGAGAAGCTGTCCTGCCCGTCGGAGCAGGTGTATTCGATGGATGTGAGCCCGATGTCGGCCGCGCACACGAGACCGAGTGCCTCGGACAGTTCGTTCATCGAGCTGCGCACGCGCCACGCACCCGTGCCGCACGAGAGCAGCAGCAGACCGACACGCCCGACCACACCGGCGCGGATGGGCAGCGGTGCGCGTGAGACGGGCAGCTCCTTCTGATCCCGGATGGGGTCGTGCCACGGGATCTGCATATGATTTGGTTTTATGATCGAGTGATGCAGCATAGTTTGCACCCCTTTTAGAAATTCGGTCTGTATTGTAGTCTTGTCCGCGCCGGAAGTCAAGCATCATCTCGCTGCAAATGCGCGGCCCCGGAGCGTTTTTTTGCTCCGGGGCCGTGCGGTCGTTTTATCGGATCATCCGGCACGAAACAGCCGCCGGTACTCGCGCGGGCTGCAGTAGCCCGCCGCGCACTGGGAAAAGGCGTCGCCGAGAAAGAGCCTGTCCGTGCAGATCTCGATGATGGAAAAGTGCTCGCTCGGCGCGGCGGCGAGCACGCGCACCTCGGCATCGAGCAGCGCCCGGTATTCCGCCTCGCAGGCGTCGGTGATGCACATGCCCGGCTTCCAGCAGAAGGTCTGCTGCACGTCGCAGCCGCTGATGACGGCGTCAAAGTCGGCGCCGTCGCGAATGGCGCAGTCAATGTACGTTCGCAAAGTCATGATCGTATCCTCCCCGTGTTGTGATCGTGGTCTGGTTTCTCCCTTTGTACCTACCATATCACCTATGGAGTCCGATAATCAGGACAGTGAGCACTTTGCGCCGTTTATTTTTGCGCCGCGCGCAGCCATGCGATCTCCTGCGCGTAGCCGGCGTCGTCGTTCGGCGTCTCAAGGATGAACGGCAGCGGCGCGAGCGCCGGGTGCTGCGTGACGCGCACGAGCGCCTCCGGCGGGATGCAGCCGTCGAGCAGCTTCGCGTGCCGGTCCTTGTGACTGCCGCAGGGATTGAGGCTGTTGTTGAGGTGCACGGCGTGCAGGCGCTCGAGCCCGATCACGCGGTCAAACTCCGCGAGCACGCCCTCGAGGTCGCCGGCAATGTCGTACCCCGCGTCCCAGACGTGGCACGTGTCGAGGCAGACGCCGACGTGCGCCTGCAGCTGCACGCGGTCGATGATGGCGCGCAGCTCCTCGAAGCGGCCGCCGACCTCACTGCCCTTGCCGGCCATGGTCTCGAGCAGGACGGTCGTGGTCATGCCAGGGAAGAGGACAACGTTTAGCAGCGCGGCGATCTTCTCAATGCCCGCGTCGATGCCCTGCCCGACGTGGCTGCCGGGGTGAAAATTGTAAAACTGACCGGGCGTGTGCTCCATGCGCTGCAGGTCGTCGGCAAAGGCCATGCGCGCAAATTCCGCCACCTGCGGCTTGGCCGCGCAGGGGTTTAGCGTGTAGGGCGCGTGCGCGACCAGCCGGTCGATGCCCGCGCGGGCGCATTCGGCGTGGAAGGCGGCAATGTCCGCCTCCTCAATGGGTTTGGCGCTGCCGCCGCGGGGATTGCGCGTGAAGAACGCGAACGTGTTGGCGCCCAGCGCCTCGGCGCGCTTTGCCATGGCGAGATACCCGCCGGCAGAGGAAATGTGGCAGCCGATCCGGAACATACGATCACCTCAAAGAATGGATGCCCCCATCATAGCACATCGTGCGGCGGCTGCCAAGCTTGCCACAGCGCCGCGGATGGTGTATGCTGTTTACAGATTCGTTTTGATGGTGGAGGATGTGATGGCGTGGAACGATTGACTTTTCGACCCAATAAAGAGGGTGTGATAAGCGGCTGCACGATACCGGTTATCTTTATTCTAGGATACTTTGTTTATGCCATGTTCCCGGATGGATACAAGATTCTTACAAAAGGGGAACTGGTTTTCGTGTCGGTACTGGTGATGGTATTCGTTTTTGGTTACGCTGCGGCATTGGTTTATATCATAAAATCAGCTGGATACCGCACGATGATTGAAGTCAGCCAGCAGGGTTTTGCGGTTGTAGACCCCAAGCGTTCGGAACCTGTGTTTGTACCATGGAGCGAGCAGATCTATCTGTGTACTTGCATGGAAGGAGACGTCTATAGCTATCATTGGATTCATGATACGATACTTTGCTTTTCCAATCAGGACATAAGCGGACAGTGGATAGAAAGGGGCCAAACCGTGAACTACCGGCAGACGTTTGAAACAGATGCCGGACAGCCGTGGGTCGTTGCACTGACTTATGGCAGCAAGGCGAAATGCAAGAAAGATGCAGTGCGCGTCCGCCAGTACATGAGCGGCTGTTTGCAGCAGACAGAATAACCTTGCCGGAAGACCGATTTGGCATACCACAGAAAAAGGGGGCAGACCATGCAGCCGTATGAACTCATTCGCTCCGGCCGGCGCACGCTGGCGCTCGAGGTGCGCGGCGGGCACGTGATCGTGCGCGCGCCGTACCGGACATCCAAGGCTGTGATCGACCGCTTTGTCGCCGCGCACGCCGACTGGATCGCGCGCGCTCTGGCTAAGCAGGAGACCCATGCCGCCGCGCATCCTGAGCCGACGGATGCCGAGCGGGAGGAATATATCCGGCGGGCGAAAGCCTGCCTGCCGCAGCGTGTGGCGTATTATTCCGAGCGGATGGGGCTTTGCCCGACGCAGGTGCGCATCACGGGCGCGCGCACGCGCTTTGGCAGCTGCAGCTCGCAGGGGCACATCTGCTTTTCGTGGCGGCTGATGCAGTACCCGCCGGAGGCGATCGACTACGTCGTCGTGCATGAGCTGGCGCACCTGTGCTACATGAACCACGGCGCGGAGTTTTACGCGCTCATCGCGCGCTATCTGCCGGACTGGAAAGCCCGCCGCGCCCTGCTGCGGGCGTGAACGCAACGCCGGAGCATTGCTGCTCCGGTGCTTTTGCGCGCAAGAATTGATTTTTGATGCAGATGCGTGTAAACTATATGGCCAGAAAAACCAGGGAGGGATGTGCATGAAACAGGCGATCGCGCTGGCCGGCGGCGGCACGAAGGGCGCATATCAGGTCGGTGCGTGGAAGGCGATGCGGGAGCTCGGCATCCCGTTTGACATCGTCACGGGCACGTCCATCGGCTCGGTCACGGCGGCGCTGATGGTGCAGGACGATTTTGACCGCGCATGGGAGCTCTGGACGCACATCACGGAGGAGCAGATCATGCTCGAGCGCGACGATGCCACGCCGCACGAAAAGCGTGAGCTCGCGGCGCTGGCCGAGCACCCGGAGCAGCTCATCGCGCGCGTCAGGGACTGGGCGGATCTCAACCGCCGCACGGCGGACATTTCGCCGTACCGCGCGCTTGTGCACAAATATCTCGACGAGACACGCTTTTTCGCCTCGCCCGTGGATTTCGGGCTCATGACGGCGCGCTTCCCGTCGTTCCAGCCGGTCGAGGTGCGCAAGCAGGACATCGCGCCCGGCTACCTGCCGCAGTGGATCCTCGCGTCGTCGGCGTGTTTTCCGATGTTCCCGATGTGCGAGATCGACGGGCAGAACTATCTCGACGGTGCATATTCGGACAACCTGCCGATTAGCACGGCGTTTCGTCTCGGCGCGGATCGCGTCATCGCCATCGGTCTCAAGCCGGAGACACCGGAGAAAAAGTACGCAAATCACCCGCTCGTGACCTATATCGCCCCGGCGGAGCCGCTGGGAAAGCTGCTGGAGTTTGACCCCGACGCGATGCGGCACAGCATCGCGCTCGGCTACACGGACACGCTGCGCGTGCTCGGCGATCATATCGGCCGCACCTATACGTTTGCGCCCGACGGAAAGACGCTGCTCGACGGTGTCGCGCGCGACTATCTGCTCTGGCTGCTGCGCCGGGAGCTGACGCCGCCGGACTCCATGCTGGACTTTTTCCGCAGCGACACGCCGCTGACCGACCGCATCCTCAGCGACCGCCCCGGCGACCTGACGGACTGCGCGCTCGCGGGCGTGGAGTGTGTACTGGAGGCATATGCCTATCCGCGCGGGGAGATCTACGATCTCAAGCTCCTGCTGCCGGAGCTGGCCATGCGCCTTACGGAGGATGAGGACACGCCGGAGCTGGAGCACGCGCACGCGCTGTGTGCCTCGCTCGGCAGCGAGCATTTCTTCACGCAGCTCGCCCCGCTCATACCGCGCTATGACGCCAGGGATATCTTTCTTGCCACGCTCACGCTCTATCTGCGGGAGCAGACGGCCTGATCGGCAGGTTTTTGTTGCGCTCGCGGGAATAATCGGGTATACTATCTAAGTTTGATAATTTTTGATATTGGATCATACCACAACAGAGGAGCGGACTATGGATCTGAAACAGGAAATCGAGCGCCGCCGGACGTTTGCGATCATCTCGCACCCGGACGCCGGCAAGACGACGCTCACGGAAAAACTGCTGCTGTACGGCGGGGCCATCCAGCTCGCCGGCTCGGTCAAGGGCAAGGCGACCGCGCGCCACGCGGTCTCGGACTGGATGGAGCTTGAAAAGCAGCGCGGCATCTCCATCACATCGTCGGTCATGCAGTTTGAGTATGAGGGCTATTGCATCAACATCCTCGACACGCCGGGCCATCAGGACTTCTCGGAGGACACCTACCGCACGCTCATGGCGGCCGACAGCGCCGTCATGGTCATCGACGCGGCCAAGGGCATCGAGCCGCAGACGCGCAAGCTCTTCAAGATCTGCGCCATGCGCCACATCCCAATCTTCACGTTCATCAACAAGCTCGACCGTGAGGCCCGCGACCCGTTTGAGCTCATGGAGCAGCTCGAAAACGAGTTCGGCATCGGCACCTACCCCGTCAACTGGCCGATCGGCTGCGGGCATGACTTCAAGGGCGTGTTTGACCGCGACCGCCGCGAGATCCTCGCGTTTCAGGAGTTTCACCGCGGGCAGAACAAGATCCGTCCCATCGAGTGTGAGCTCACGGACGTCGAGCGGCTCGACGAGCTGATCGGGCCGCGCCAGCGCGAAAAGCTGACCGAGGACATTGAGCTGCTCGACGGCGCGGGCTATTCCTTCGACCTCGATGAGGTGCGCGCCGGCCGCCTCAGCCCGGTGTTCTTCGGCTCCGCGCTGACGAACTTCGGCGTTGAGCCGTTTCTGGAAAACTTCCTGCACATGACGATGCCGCCGCTGCCGCGCACAACGGCTGACGGCGTGGTCGACCCGATGCAGCCGGCGTTTTCCGCGTTCGTGTTCAAGATCCAGGCGAACATGAATAAGGCCCACCGTGACCGCATCGCGTTCATGCGCATCTGTTCCGGCAAGTTCGTGCGCGACCATGAGTACCTGCACGTGCAGGGCGGCAAGACGCTCAAGCTTGCGCAGCCGCAGCAGCTCATGGCGCAGGAGCGCGCGATCATCAACGAGGCCTACGCCGGCGATATCATCGGCGTGTTCGACCCCGGCATCTTCTCCATCGGCGACACGATCTGCGAGCCCAAAATGCACGTGCGCTTCGAGGGTATTCCCACGTTTGCGCCGGAGCATTTCTCCATCATCTCGCAGGTGGACACCATGAAGCGCAAGCAGTTTGTCAAGGGCGTCACCCAGATCGCGCAGGAGGGCGCCATCCAGATCTTCCACGAGCCGAACAGCGGCATGGAGGAGGTCATTGTCGGCGCGGTCGGCGTGCTGCAGTTCGAGGTGCTGGAGTACCGGCTTAAGAACGAGTACAATATCGACATCCGCCGCCGTGACCTGTCGTATTCCTACATCCGCTGGATCACGAGCGAGGGCACCGATCCTACGGCACTCAACCTCGCCTCGGACACGAAGTGGGTGCAGGACTTCCGGGGACACAACCTGCTCATCTTCAACAATGAATGGAGCATCCGCTGGGCGGAACAGAAAAATCCCGGCCTGACGCTGGCGGAGTTCAGCACAAATCAGGACGACGAGGCATAAGATCACACAGGGCCATCCGGACGGATGGCCCTGTTTTTTCACGGTGCATCGCGTTTCCCTGAATGCGTAAAAATCCCCCGGCGCGGGTTCAAACCGCACCGGGGGAAATTTTGCGCGCATTTTCCGGTCAGCGGCAGGATACGACGGCTTTTTTCGCGGCGCGCGTGTATACTGCTGTCAAACGAAAGCGAGGGGGGGAGACGATATGAAACAGCTCCGCTTTGTGATCCTGATCATGCTCATCATGCTGCTGCTGTGTCCGGCTGCGCGCGCGGCGCAGGCGCCCGGCAGTGCGCAGGCGCAACAAATGGGAAAACCTCCTGCACAGCAGGAGGTTTTCTCGTATATGTCTGTATTCAGAACAGATCCTCGACCACGTTCTCAGGCGGGACTTCCAGCAGGGAGGGGTTGTGCATGAACATCTTCATGTACTTGAACGACGAGGCGTAATAGTATCCGTCGCACACGCGCTCATCCATGACGGCCATAAAGTCGATGTACTTGCGCTCGACCGCCTTGCCCTCACGGTCGAGCTCGACCGCCTTGCGCTTGGCGCCGAAGGCGATGAACATCGGCAGGGTGCCGAAGTTATACAGGTGGTGATAGATCGGCGGGATGCCGAGCGAGCCCATGTCGGTGATGATCATCGAGCCGTGGAAGGGGCTGGCGTCGAGCAGCTTCTGCGGGATGATGCCGAAGTAGTCCATCACGCGCAGGCAGCCGATGGCGAAGCGCAGCAGGAAGCGCGGCAGCTTCAGCAGCGCGCCCGCGACCTGCTCGGTGTTGTTGTCCTCGCCGCCGTACTTGATCTCGTCGATCTTCTCGTTCATCTTGCGGTAGACATCAAAGATCGTGTCCGTCGGGGCGAAGACGGCCTTGATGGTCGTCTCGTTCGAGGTGGTGGACATGGTGCGGCGCACGGTCAGCACGACCTCGATGTTGTTGCGCGCGTAGATGCGGCGGCCGGCCACAAAGCGGTTGATGCCGGGGCGCATGGAGACCATGCGCACATAGGCCGCGATGAACAGGTGCAGGTAGCCGAGGCCCTTGTAGCCCTCGAGCCGCTTCTGACGCAGCCAGCGGTCGGTATCCGTGATCTCGATGCAGTCCTCAAACTGGTTGCAGGCATCGTTTTTCGTGGGCATGATGTAGGGCATGAACTTGTAAAACGGTGCGAGCGAATGGATCAGGCGACCGTCCTTGCGGTCTCCGAGACGGCGTTTGCTCTCCATAGGAAATACCTCCGAATATACGAATAAAGTTCAAACTTTTTAACTTTGGTAAGACCATTATAGGTGATTTCCGAAATAATAGCAAGTAAAAAAGTATTTAAAATGATGATAACTGCATTTTTCCAATTATTTTGGCGGGTGCATTATCGGGAAAACGTAACGGTATCATCGGAAGAAATCATGAAAAAAATTAAACGTTAAATTTTAGTCAATGACGTGAAAAAGCTAGCAATATCAATAGTTTTTTAACACTTGGGTGTTTGAAAATTGACATACATTTTTGGGCAATATCGCTTGCGAAACGGGTATGAATAGGGTAGAATACATACATTATGTAGATACAGTTCGCAAATGCGAGCGTGCGCGGCATAATACTACTTCGAATTGTAGGGAGGTGTAGGGATGTCATTTGAGGCGATAACAACGATCCGTGACGCGGAAAACCGTGCAAAGCAGATCCAAGCCGACGCGCAGGCGGCCGCTGCAGCGGCAGTGGAAGCGGCTCAGGCCGAGGGCAAAGCGGCGATCGAGGCCGCCGTCGGCAAGGCGCAGCGCGAGCTGCAGACGCTGCGGGCCAAATCAGATGAAAAGGCGAAGGCCGATGCGGAAAGACTGGCTGCCGAGACCAAGAACAAGGAAGCGGCCATGCGCATCAAGGCCAAGACCAATCTGGATCGCGCTGCATCACTTATCGTGGAAAGGATCGTGAACGGCTGATGGCCATTGTACACATGAAAAAGCTGCGGCTCATGGTCGTTCGCGGGCAGAAAGATGCTCTGCTGCGCGACCTGATGCTGCTCGGCTGCGTGCAGGTCTCGGAACCGGACGCACTTTTGGCGGATGCAGAGGCTGCCGCGGTCCTGCGTCAGGAGAGCGGCAGCGTGACGGAGACGCGCAGTGAGCTGACGCGCCTGAACGCTGCGCTCAAGTTGCTGGACAAGTATGCGCCGGTCAAGTCCAAGCTGCTCAGCTCCCGGCCGGAGGTCACGGAGCGCGAGTTTCTGGATGTCGGCGCCTACCGCAAGGAGCTCGACGCGGTCGCACAGCTCGAAGAGCTGGAGGCTGATGTGCGCCGCTATAACGGCGAGGAGGCAAAGCTGCGCAGCAGCGTTGAGGCGCTGCGCCCGTGGGAGACGCTTGACCTGCCGCTGAGTCTGGGCTCGACCGCGACGACGCGCATCACGCTGGGCATGCTGCCGGCGACGGCAGACCTCGGCGAGGCGCAAAAGGCGCTGGCGGAGGCTGCACCCGAGTCGCAGATGTATGAGATCTCCGCAGACAGGGAACAGCACTATGTGCTGCTCATCTGCATGAAGGACGAGCTGCCAGAGGCGCTGGCTGCGCTGCGCACCTTCGGCTTCACGCTGGCAAACCTCGGCGGCACGCCGGGAACGGCCAGACAAAACATCGACAGCGCGCAGCAGCAGATCGCGGATGTCATCCGCAAGCGTGAGCAGGCGGAGGCGGATATCGCCGCCTTTGCACCGCACCGCGATGCGTTCAAGCTCTGCATCGACCGCGCGAGCGTCCGGCTCGGCCGCGCCGAGGCGGAGGAGCGTCTGGTCGGCACGGAGAGCGTCGTGTGTATGCGCGGCTGGCTCACGGCGCCGGAGGAGGAAAAGCTCACGGCGGTGCTCGCAAAGTATGACTGCGCATGGGATCTGGCCGACCCCACGGAGGATGAATACCCCGAGGTGCCGGTCAAGCTCAAGAACAACAAGTTTACAGAGCCGCTCAACATGGTCACGAATATGTACAGCCTGCCGGCCTACGGCACGGTGGACCCGAACCCGCTCATGGCGCCGTTTTTCATCCTGTTTTACGGCATCATGATGGCGGACATGGGCTACGGTCTCGTGATGGTGCTCGCGGCGCTCATCGCGCTCGGCAAGATGAAGCCCAAACGCGGCAGCAAGTATTTCTGCGAGCTGCTGCTCGCCTGCGGCGTGTCGACGTTCCTGCTCGGCATCGTGACGGGCGGCTTCTTCGGAAACGCCGTGCCGACGATCGTGAAGATGTTCGGCCACGATGTCCAGCTCGGCATCCTGACAAGCCCGCTGCTCGACCCGCTCAAGGATACGACGACGATCCTCATCGGCGCTATGGTGCTCGGCTTTATCCAGCTCGTGACCGGCATGATCGTGAACATGGTCATGGAGTGCCGCCAGGGCAAGGTCGGCGACGCGATCTTCAACGAGGGCACATGGCTGGTCCTGTTTGCGGGACTCGCGCTGTATGTGCTCAAGATCGGCAACATTGCCGGCGTCCCGGTCGTGCTGTGCATCGGCGGTCTGATGCTGATCTACGGCTCCGGCCGTGAGGCCAAGGGCTTCGGCAAGGTCACGGCCGTGTTCGGCGCGCTCTACAACGGGCTGACCGGCTGGTTCGGCGACATTCTCTCGTATTCCCGACTCATGGCTCTGATGCTGGCCGGCAGCGTCATCGCGCAGGTGTTCAACACCCTCGCTGCGATGCCGTCGAGCGGCGGCGTGACGGTCGTGTCGATGCTGATCTTTATCATCATCTTCCTGTTGGGCCATCTGCTCAACTTCGGCCTGAACCTGCTCGGCTGCTTCGTGCATGACCTGCGTCTGCAGTGTCTGGAGTTCTTCGGTAAGTTCTATGTCGACGGCGGCAAGCCCTTCAGCCCGCTGGAGATCAACACGCGCTATGTCGACGTGGAAAATCATAATTTCTAAACATTCGTACTCAAGAGATATTTAAGGAGGAAATTGAAAATGGCATTTCTCGAATCCATCGGTGGTCTGGCTCTCGGCCTTCTCGGCGCTGCGCTCGCAGCGGCTCTCGCGTGCATTGGCTCTGCAAAGGGCACCGGCATCGCCGGTGAGGCCGGCGCAGGTCTCGTCTCGGAGGATCCCAGCAAGTTCGGTAAGGCGATGATCATGCAGGTCATCCCCGGCACGCAGGGTCTGTACGGCTTCGTCATCTGGTTCCTTGCTCAGAGCCAGATCTTCGCTGCCAACGCCGCCGCCCCGCTGACCGTTGCGCAGGGCCTGCAGTACTTCGCAGCCTGCCTGCCGATCGCGCTCGGCGGTCTGATCTCCGCCATCGCGCAGGGCAAGGTCGCTGCCGCGTCCCTGAACATTCTGGCCAAGAAGCCGGACGACTGGTCCAAGGGCATGATCTTCTGCATCACGGTCGAGTTCTACGCCATCCTCTGCCTGCTGGCGTCGTTCCTGATGCTCAACGGCTTGAAGTAATCCAAAATCCTCTTCCGACAGAAGGGAACGAAGATCTATGAATGGTATTGAAAAAATCACCGGCCGCATCGAGGCGGACGCACGGGAGCAGGCGAGTGCCATCACGGCCGACGCCGAGGCCAAGTGCGCCGAGATCCGCGCCGGCTATGACAAGCAGGCGCAAGACCAGTATTGGGCGCGCGTGCGCGACGGTGTAAAGACCTGCGAGGATCGCGTGCAGCGCATGGGACGTCTGGCGGAAATGGAAGCCAGAAAGAGCGTCCTTGCCCTCAAGCAGGAGATGGTCGACGCGGCGTTTGCCGCCGCGCTCGAGCGCATCTGCACCATGCCGCAGGCGGACTACGTGGCCTATCTTGCCAAGCTCGCGGCGCAGGCCGCGACGACCGGCACCGAGGCGTTGGTGTTCAACGCCAAGGATCAGGCCGCGTGCGGTCAGGCGGTCGCGGACGCTGCAAACGCGCTGCTCGCGCAGCAGGGCAAGCAGGCGCGGCTCACCGTGAGCCCCGCCACGCGCGACCTGCGCGCCGGTTTTGTGCTCCAGCAGGGAGACATTGAGGTCAACTGCGCGGTGGAGACGATCGCAGAGCTCTGCCGCAGTGATCTGGCTGCTCAGGTCGCCGAGGTCTTGTTCGGCGCATGACCTGCCCCGCCCTGCGCGGGGGAATGAATTATCCTATATGGGGCGCAGGGCTCTGCGCCGCATGAAGGAGGAACGGAATTGTCTAAAGTAAAAGATACGAACTACCTTGCGATTACGGCAATGCTGGCAGCCCGCGAGACCAAGATGCTTTCCGCTGAGCGCATGGAGCGCATGATCGATGCGCCCACGAATGAGGAGGCAGCCAAGATCCTTGAGGAATGCGGCTACGGCGACCTGAGCGGTCTGAGTGCGAAGGACGCCGGCGCTGCGCTCGAGGCGCACATCGCGGCGCTGTTCGACGAGGTCGAGGGCATGGTCCCGGAGGCGCAGCTCGTGCAGCTGTTCCGCCTCAAGTACGACTACCACAACGCCAAGGCGCTCATCAAGGCACAGGCCATGGGCACGGACTGCGGCGCGATTCTGTCGCAGCGCGGCACGGTGCCGCCGCAGAAGCTGCACGCCGCGTTCTATGAAGAGGACTACCGCGACATCCCGCCCGTTCTGGCACAGGCCATGGTCGATGCCGCTGCGATCCTCGCGCGCACAGCCAATCCGCAGGCGGCGGACTTTGCGCTTGACCGCGCGTATTTTGCGCAGATGCTCGCGCTCTGCGACGGTTTGAGTGACGGCGGCTTTGCCAAGGGCTATGTGCAGCTGCAGATCGACGGTGCGAACCTGCGCGCCGCCGTGCGCACGCGCCGCATGGCCAAGGACGCGGACTTTCTCAAGAATGCGCTCGTCTCCGGCGGCACGATCGGCACGGATCGCGTGCTCGCGGCGTTTGAGTCGGCCGAGGCGCTCACGGCGCTCTATGCCAACACATGGCTGAGCAATGCGGCGTCTGCCGGTGCGGCCGCCATGAGCGGCGGCGCGCTGACGGCGTTTGAGCTGCTGTGCGACAACGCGCTCATGGACTACATCCGCGCGGCCAAGCTGCGCAGCTTCGGCGCGGCGCACGTGTCGGCGTATCTCGCCGCCATGGAAAACGAGACGACGGCCGCCAGAATGATCCTGACGGGCAGACTCGCCGGGCTTCAGCCCGCGGTCATCCGGGAAAGGCTGCGTGAGACTTATGCTTAAAATTGCAGTTGTCGGCGGTGCGGAGACCGTCATGGGCTTCAAGGCGCTCGGTCTCGAGGCCTGCCCGGTCGCCAACACCGAGGAGGCGCGCGAGACGCTGCGCCGCCTGACCAAAGACTCTGAGGACTACGCCATCATCTATGTGGAAGAAAATCTGGCGCAGGAGCTTCAGCACGAGATCGACAAATTCAAAGATGTTCCCAAGCCGGCCATCATCCTGATCCCCGGCAGGGAAGGCCCCCTCGGCCTCGGCCAGACCGCGCTCAAGGCGGCGGTCGAGCGAGCGGTTGGCTCCGATATCCTTTAAGGAAAGGAAGAATGAAATTGAGCGGAACTATCACAAAAGTTTCCGGTCCGCTGGTCGTGGCCAACGGTCTTGCCGATGCCAACGTCTCTGACGTTGTGCGTGTCGGCGAGCAGCGCCTGATCGGCGAGATCCTGAATATGACCGGCGACAGCGCGTCCATCCAGGTCTACGAGGAGACCTCCGGTCTCGGTCCCGGCGCGAAAGTCGAGACGACCGGTATGCCGCTGTCCGTGGAGCTTGGCCCCGGCATGCTGGAGAATATCTATGACGGTATCCAGCGCCCGCTGCCCGAGATCCGCGACCTGACCGGCTCGAACATCACCCGCGGCATCGAGGTGCCCGCGCTCAACCGTGAGCGCGTGTGGCACTTTGACCCTGTCGTGCAGCCCGGCACCGCCGTTTCCGGCGGCGACGTGATCGGCACCGTCCAGGAGACGACGGCCATCCTGCACAAGATCATGGTGCCCCCGCAGATGGCGGGCACGATCAAGAGCATCACCGGCGGCGACTTCACGGTCGACCAGACCGTCGCTGTGCTCACCGACGCTGCCGGCGTCGATCATGAGCTGAACATGATCCAGCGCTGGCCGGTGCGTATCGCGCGCCCCTATGCGCAGAAGTTCGCCCCGAACAAGCCCATGAACAGCGGCCAGCGTATCATCGACACGCTCTTCCCGATCGCCAAGGGCGGCACGGCAGCCGTGCCCGGCCCGTTCGGCAGCGGCAAGACCGTCGTGCAGCACCAGCTCGCCAAGTGGTCGGACGTGGACGTCGTCGTCTACATCGGCTGCGGCGAACGCGGCAACGAGATGACCGACGTTCTCATGGAGTTCCCGGAGCTGACCGACCCGCGCAACGGCGAGCCGCTCATGAAGCGCACCGTGCTCATCGCCAACACCTCCGATATGCCGGTGGCTGCGCGTGAGGCGTCCATCTACACCGGCATCACCATCGCGGAGTATTTCCGCGACATGGGCTATGACGTCGCCGTTCTGGCTGACTCCACCTCCCGCTGGGCCGAGGCACTGCGTGAGATGTCCGGTCGTCTGGAGGAGATGCCCGGCGAAGAAGGCTACCCGGCCTACCTCGCGTCGCGCATTGCGCAGTTCTACGAGCGTGCCGGCTGCATCCGCTGCATCGGCAGTGATGCTGACCGCCGCGGCTCCGTCACCGCCATCGGCGCCGTCTCGCCTCCGGGCGGCGACATTTCCGAGCCTGTCTCGCAGGCGACCATGCGCATCGTCAAGGTGTTCTGGGCGCTTGACTCGAGCCTTGCCTATGCTCGCCACTTCCCGGCCATCAACTGGCTGACGTCCTACTCGCTGTATGTCGACTCGCTCAAGCCGTGGTATGAGGCCACGTTCGGCGAGGAATATATGGCCAACCGCGACAAGGCCATGAGCATCCTGCAGCAGGAATCCGAGCTGCAGGAGATCGTCCGCCTCGTCGGTCAGGACGCGCTGTCCCCGGCCGACCGCCTGACGATGGAGACTGCCAAGATGATCCGCGAGGACTTCCTGCAGCAGAATGCCTTCGTCGACATCGACAGCTACTCCGAGTACCGCCGTCAGTATCTGCTGCTCGGCCTCATCCTGCACTATGACGCCGAGTGCCGTGACGCGCTCGAGAAGAACGCGCCGATGCACAAGCTCTTTGCCATTCCCGCCCGCGTCGATATCGGCCGCGCCAAGAGCGTGCCGAGCGACGAGTACGAGCAGGTCTATGCCAGGATCGCGGCGGATATGACTGCACAGATCAAAGAGATTATCGCCGGAGGTGAGGAGCAGTGATTAGAGAATACAAGACCATCCAGGAGATCGCCAGCCCTCTGATGATCGTCAAGAACGTCGAAGGCGTGACCTACGACGAGCTGGCCGAGATCGAGCTCCCGAACGGTGAAGTCCGCCGCTGCAAGGTCCTCGAGGTCGAGGACGATCATGCGGTCGTGCAGCTCTTCGAGAGCGCACAGGGCATCAACCTCGCGCAGTCGAAGGTGCGTTTTCTCGGCCACCCGCTGCAGCTGGGCGTGAGTGAGGATATGCTCGGCCGCGTCTTCAACGGCATGGGCGAGCCCATTGATGGCGGCCCGGCGATCCTCGCCGAGGAGCACCGCGACATCAACGGTCTGCCGATGAACCCGGCGGCCCGCGCCTACCCGGCAGAGTTCATTCAGACCGGCGTGTCCACCATCGACGGCCTGAACACCCTCGTCCGCGGCCAGAAGCTGCCGATCTTCTCGGCCTCCGGCCTGCCGCACGCTGCCCTCGCCGCGCAGATCGCGCGTCAGGCGAAGGTGCTGGGCGACAACGAGAACTTCGCCGTCGTCTTTGCCGCCATCGGCATCACGTTCGAGGAGTCTGAGTACTTCATTCAGGAGTTCCGCCGCACCGGCGCCATCGACCGAACGGTCGTGTTCTCGAACCTCGCCAACGACCCCGCCGTCGAGCGTATCGCGACCCCGCGTATGGCGCTGACCGCGGCCGAGTATCTGGCCTTCGAGAAGGATATGCAGGTGCTGGTCATCCTGACCGATATCACCAACTACGCCGAGGCGCTGCGTGAGGTCTCTGCGGCCAAGAAGGAAGTTCCGGGCCGCCGCGGCTATCCCGGCTACCTGTACACCGACCTTGCCACGCTCTACGAGCGCGCAGGCCGCCGCATCGGCAAGTCCGGCTCGATCACCATGATCCCGATCCTGACCATGCCTGAGGACGACAAGACCCACCCGATCCCCGACCTGACCGGTTACATCACCGAGGGTCAGATCATCCTCTCCCGTGACCTGTACCGCAAGGGCATCATCCCGCCCGTGGACGTGCTGCCCAGCCTGTCGCGTCTGAAGGATAAGGGCATCGGCGAGGGCAAGACCCGTGAGGACCACTCCGGCACGATGAACCAGCTGTTTGCGGCCTATGCCCGCGGCAAGGACGCCAAGGAGCTCATGACCATCCTCGGCGAGGCGGCGCTGTCGGACGACGACAAGCAGTTTGCGAAGTTCGCCGACGCGTTTGAGCAGCGCTACGTCAATCAGGGCAACAACACCAACCGTACCATTGAGGACACCCTCAACCTCGGCTGGGAGCTGCTGAGCCTGCTGCCGCGCACCGAGCTCAAGCGTATCAAGCCCGAGCTGATCGAAAAGTATATGCCCGAGACCTGATCGCACCCGTCCCGCAGACTTACCAAGTGAGGTGATTTGATGGCAAATACAGCGATTACCCCGACAAGAATGGTGCTCAACCAGCTCAAGGGCCGGCTGAAGACCGCTCGCAGGGGTCATAAGCTCCTCAAGGATAAGCGTGACGAGCTGATGCGTCAGTTCCTCGACAACGTGCGCCTGAACAAACAGCTGCGTGCAAAGGTCGAGCAGGGACTCACGGAGGCGTTCGGCTCTCTGTCGGTCGCGTCCGCGATCATGTCCCCGGAAATGCTCGAGCAGTCGCTGCTCTACCCGCGGCAGAGCGTCGAGCTGGGCATGACCTATCAGAACATCATGAGCGTGAACGTGCCGGTCTACGATTTCCAGACCCGCAACAGCGACCCGTCCGAGATTTTCCCGTACGGCTTCGCGCAGACGTCCGGCGAGCTGGACGATGCGCTCGAGAAGCTGGCGGAGGTGTTTAAGGATATGCTGGAGCTTGCGCAGGTCGAAAAGACCACGCAGATGCTCGCGCAGGAGATCGAAAAGACCCGCCGCCGCGTCAACGCGCTCGAATACGTGATGATCCCGGAGCTGGAGCAGAACATTCGTTACATCTCCATGAAGCTGGACGAGAACGAAAGTTCGACCAAGGTGCGCCTGATGAAGGTCAAGGAAATGGTCCTCGAGGACGCACACCATTATAAGCAATAACGTATCTCAAAACCGCCGCATCCAACGATGCGGCGGTTTTTCAGCTTGCAAAAAACCTCGTAGAGTTTCGCCGCCGGTGCGGCGAAAGCAAGTCCAATCATTTTCTTCGGCGACATGCGCGGCGAAGAAAATACTTCTCGGCCTGCAAACGTGCGCGCCGTCCTCCTTGGGCGGACGGCGCGTGCGCTGCAGTCAGGCAGCCCACCCCTTTGTCAAAAAGTAATACTTTTTGACAGTCTCCAAAACCGCCGCATCCAACGATGCGGCGGTTTTTGCGTCTTTATTGCTCGTGCTGCTCCATCAGTTCGAGCAGCCGCGCGGTCTCTGCGGCGGCGTCCGGTGTGTTTGCCTCCACCTGCAGGGCGGAGACTTCCGCATCCGGCCGGACGGTCAGCTCCCAGCTGCCGTCGTGCACGTGCAGACCATTGGTGAAGTCGGCGCCGGCCTCCATCATCGCTTCCGACAGGATGCGCATCCGGTGCGCGCGGTCGCGGCAGGGGACGCTGCGCCGCAGCGGGTCTGCGCGTTGTGCGGTGGCGTTCGGTGATTCCGGTGATTCCGGGGCTTCCGGCGGCGCCGGACTCAGCCGCCCGTCGAGCACGTCCAGACAGCACCGGTAGTAGGCGCGCGGCGTGCCGATGTCGCACCAGTAGCCGTCCATCGGTACGCCGAGGATGGGCTCGTCCGCCGCGAGCAGCAGCGGGAAGAGGTCGTTGGCAAAATCAAACGGCGTGTCCTCCGGCACATAGGTCATCGCCCGCGGGGAGACGATATAGATGCCGGTGTTGACGAGATCGGTCACTACGTGCGGCCAGTCCGGTTTTTCGATGAAGTGGCGTACATAGCCATCCCGGTCCTGCAAAACGAGCCCGTATTGCAGCGGCTCTGCGTCCAGATAGAGCGCGACCGTCACGGCGGCGCCGGAGCTTTGGTGCTGTCGGTAGAGCTGCAGCAGGTCAAAGCTGCACGCCGCGTCGCCGCTGATGACGAGAAAATCGTCCCGGCCGTAAAAGTCGCTGCACGCGCGCACGGCGCCCGCCGTTCCGCGCGGCTCGGTCTCGATGCGGTAGCGTAGGTGCACGCCGTAGCTGCCGCCGTCGCCGCAGTGCTCCTGAATGGCCTCCGGCCGGTAACACAGTGTTGCGCACACGTCCGTGAAGCCGTTGCGCCGCAGCAGCTCGAGCAGCCGGTCGAGCACCGGCACGCCGACGAGCGGTACCATGGGCTTCGGCAGCTTGCCCGTGATGCTGCGCAGCCGCCGTCCCTGACCGCCGGCGAGCAAAATAGCCTTCATGCGCACACTCCTTTCACAAATCTTCGGTGGGAAAGTGTATTGTCAACGTTCGGGAAAGATGATATAATCATTGATTATTATGGGGGCAATAGGTTTTGCCCACGGGGTGCAAGGAGGTATGACGATGCGAGATCCCAAAACCGGCAATGTACCCAATGAGTCGAAGCTGCAGCGTGCGCTGATGCCGAACTCGCGGATGTTTCTGCTGTTTCTGATCGTGTTTGCAGTGCTCACGTTTTTCTTCTCCGACCGGCTCTGGCTGTCGATCGGTGAGGGCGTCATCATTCTGCTGCTCATTATCTATTCGGTCATCATGCGCGCGCGCAAGCGCCGCACGCTCGAGCGGTATATCGAATCTGTCACCTATGATACGGAGTCTGCGCGAAATAATACCCTGCAGAATTTTCCGCTGCCGATGGCGGTCTTTCGCCCGGCGGACTCTCAGGTCATCTGGGCCAATCAGAACTTTTTTGATATCTGCGGCCGGCACAAGCCGTCGGTCGATATGCGCATCACCGACGTGATCCCGGAGTTTTCCGGCCGCTGGCTGCTCGAGGGAAACACCCAGTGTCCCGAGCTGCTGGAGTATCAGGGGCGCAAGTACCAGATCCACGGCAACCTCGTGCGCACGAACCCGGACGACGCCGCGAGCTACATGGGCATCACCTACTGGGTCGACGTGACGGACTATGAGAAGATCCGGCTGGAGTATTACGCCTCGCGCCCGATCATCGCCGTGATCGTTATTGATAACTATGACGAGCTCATCCGCGGGCTGACCGACCGCAAGCGCAACGAGCTGCGCGACGCCATTGAGGATAAGCTCCTGCAGTGGTGCGAGGGCAAGGGCGGCTTCTTCCGCCGCTATGACCGCGACCGGTACCTGTACGTGTTCGAGGAGCGGCACCTCGACGAGCTGCGCGAGAACAAGTTTGCGTCCCTGCTCGATATCGTCCACAGCGTGACCAGCCCCAGCGGCATCCGCGCCACAGTCAGCGTCGGCGTCGGCCGCGACGGGGAGAGCCTTGATGAAAACTACAACTTTGCCATCCTCGGCACCGAGATGGCACTCTCGCGCGGCGGCGATCAGGCCGTTGTGAAAAACCGCGTCACGTTTGAGTTCTTCGGCGGCCGCGGCGGCGAGGTCGAGCGGCGCACAAAGGTCAAATCCCGCGTCATGGCAAACGCCCTCAGTCAGCTCATTCAGGACTCGTCCAAGGTCTACGTCATGGGGCACAGATTCTCCGATCTGGACACGCTCGGCGCTGCCGCCGGTGTGTGCTGCATCGCGCGCAAATTCGGCACGCCCTGCCGCATCGTCATGGATGCCAACAAGACGGCGGCCGGACAGCTCCGCGACCGGATGCTCAGCGCGCCGGAATACAGCAAGGCCTTCCTGTCGCCGCAGGAGGCGTTCCTGCACGCGGACAGCCGCACGCTGCTCGTCGTGGTGGACACCAACCGGCCCGATCAGGTGGAAAATGCGAGCCTGCTCGAGGCCTGCACCCGCGTGGCGGTCATCGACCACCACCGGCGCGCGGCAAACTATATCTCCAACGCGACCATGAGCTTCCACGAGCCGTATGCGTCGTCGGCGTGTGAGCTGATGGCGGAGCTTCTGGAGGAGTTGGTCGAGCAGCCGGACATCCTGCACGTGGAGGCGGAGGCCATGCTCTCGGGCATCATGCTCGACACAAAGGACTTCACCGTGCGCACCGGCGAGCGCACGTTTGAGGCGGCGGCATTCCTGCGCCGCGCCGGAGCGGACACCTCCGAGGTGAAAAAGCTCCTGCAGACGGATATGGAGCACACGGTCGCCCGCTATAAGATCCTGCAGACGGCGTCCATTTACCGCGCGGACATCGCCATTGCCGCGCCTGCCGAGCCGCAGGAGCGCATCGTCGCGGCGCAGGCTGCGGACGAGCTGCTCAACATCGCGGGAGTCACGGCGTCACTGGTCATTTACCCGATGGGTAACGGGGATGTGTTCATCTCCGCGCGCTCGATCGGTGAATTGAATGTGCAGCTTGTCATGGAAGCGCTCGGCGGCGGCGGCAGCCGTTCGTCGGCGGCCGTGCAGCTGCACGACGTGTCGGTCGCGCAGGCGGTGCAGATGGCACGCGCGGCGATCGACGATAATCTGGAAAATTAAGCAAAGGAGTATCTTGCTATGAAAGTGATTTTGAATGCAGACGTAAAGGGTCAGGGCAAAAAGGGCGAGCTCAAGGAAGTTTCCGACGGCTATGCCCGCAACTACCTCCTGCCGCGCAAGCTCGCAACGGAGGCGACGGCCGACAATCTCAACGCCTTCCGCCTCAAGGAGAAGGCCAAGGCCGCGCAGATCGCCCGCGAAAAGGCGGAGGCGGAGGAAAACGCCAAGAAGCTCGGTGCGATCCAGGTGAAGATCGCGGCGAAGGCCGGCAGCAATGGCAAGCTCTTCGGCTCCGTCACCTCGAAGGAGATCAGCGACGCGCTGCACGAGCAGTTTGCGCTTACCATCGAAAAGCAGAAGATCGTGCAGGCCGAGCCCATCAAGAGCTTCGGCGCATATGAAGTCAAGTGCAAGCTCGGCTATGAAGTCACCGGCACGATCCACGTGCTGGTCATCGAAGAAAAATAAACCGCGCGCAGGCGAGGGAGGGACCCGTCATGGAGGAGCTGCTTGGCAGACAGGCGCCCCATTCCGCTCCGGCGGAGCAGGCAGTCATCGGCGCGATGCTCATCGACCCGAGCTGCATCCCGGATGTGATCGAGAAGGTCAAGTCCGACGAATTTTATATTCAGGCCAACCGCGATATTTTTGACACCATCTTCGCCATGTTCTCCTACGGGCAGAGCGTAGACGCGGTCACGGTGCTCGAGCAGATGAAGGTGCGCGGCGTGTTCAAGGATACGACCCAGCAGTATCTCATGGAGGTCATGCAGGTCACGCCCACGGCGGCGAACGTGCTCAAGTACGCGGCCATCGTGCGCGATCAGGCACTGCTGCGCAACCTGCACACCGCGGCCGATGAGATCAACACCATGATCTTTGAAGGCTCGGGCGGTGCGGACGCCATGCTTGAGGCGGCCGAGCGCAAGATCTATGCGCTGCGGCAGGGACGCAATGTCGGCGGCCTGCAGCCGATCAGCATGGTCATCCAGCGCGTGTACGCAAACCTCTCCGAGGCGGCGAGCAGCGGCGGCGGCATCCCCGGTCTGGCGACCGGTCTGCCGGATCTGGACCAGACGATCCTCGGCCTGAACGCGGGCGAGCTGATCCTCATCGCCGCGCGCCCCGGCATGGGCAAGACGAGTCTTGCGCTCAATATCGCGCTGCACGTCGGTAAGACGTCCGGCAAGACGGTCGCGGTGTTCTCGCTCGAAATGGCGCGCGAGCAGCTCACGACCCGTCTGCTCGCGGGTGAGGGTCTGGTCGACAGCCAGAAGCTGCTGACCGGCAAGCTCTCGGCGGACGAGTGGCGGCGCGTCGGCGCTGCGGCCACGACCATCAGCGCGACCGATATCCGCATCGACGACAATCCGTCGCTTTCCGTTGCGGACATGAACGCCCAGTGCCGCCGCATCCCGAATCTCGGCCTCGTCGTCATCGACTACCTGCAGCTCATGCAGTCGGCCGGCAGCGGCCACGGCTGGTCGAACGAGAGCCGCACGCAGGCGGTCTCCGACATGAGCCGTATGCTCAAGATCATGGCCAAGGAGCTCAACGTTCCGGTCATCTGCCTCTCGCAGCTCTCGCGTGCCAACGAAGCGCGTCAGAATAAGCGCCCGATGCTCTCGGACCTGCGTGAATCCGGTGCCATCGAGCAGGATGCGGACATCGTGCTCGCGCTCTACCGCGACGGGTATTACAACAAAGAGTGCGAAAACCCGAATCTGGCCGAGGCGATCATCCTCAAAAACCGCCACGGTGAGACCGGCACGCTCGAGCTGATGTGGCTGCCCGAATACACGACGTTTGCGGCCATTGAGAAGAAGTACGACGACGATGACTATTGATGTGATCACGCCCGGTGCGCGTGTGCTGTGCGCCGTGTCCGGCGGGGTGGACTCCATGTACCTCCTGCACCGGATGACGGAGCTGGCGGCGCAGCGCGGCTTCACGGTCGGCTGTGCGCACTTCAACCATGGCCTGCGCGGCGCGGAGAGCGACCGCGACGAGGCGTTCGTGCGCACGCAGTGTGCACATTTGGGTGTACCGTTTTACGCCGGGCGCGGCGACGTTGCGTCCGTGCGCGGCATGGGCACGGAGGGCGCTGCGCGGCAATTGCGCTATGCGTTTTTGACCGACTGCGCGGCTGCACACGGCTATGATTGGATCGCAACGGCGCACACGGCGGATGACAACGCCGAGACGCTGCTGCTCAACCTCGCGCGCGGCTGCGGTCTGCGCGGCCTGACCGGTATCCCGCCGCAGCGCGGCAAGCTCCTGCGCCCGATGCTGGACACGACGCGCGCGGAAGCTGAGGCGTATCTGGCGGCGCATGGCATCGCGCACGTGGACGACAGCACGAACGCATCGGACGCTTACGCCCGCAACCGCGTCCGGCACCATGCCGTGCCGGCGCTCGAGAGTGTGAACGCGGCCTTCGTGCAGCACGCGGCCGATACGGCGGCGCTTTTGCGCGAAGATGAGCGGTTTCTCGGCGGTCTGGCGGCGGAGTTTCTCGCAGAGCAGACGCCCGCGCAGGGCATCCAGACGGCAGAGCTGCTGGCGCTGCCGCGCCCGGTGCGTGTGCGCGTGCTGCAGCAGGCGGCCGGACGCGAGCTCTCACGGCGGCATCTGCTGGCGCTCGAGCAGCTGTGCGGCGGGGAAGGACTCGGCTATGCCGACGTGCCCGGTCTGCGTGTGACGCGCGAGCAGGGGCGGCTCTTTTTCGGCGCGCAGCCCCGGGAAAAGCTCGGGACGTATGCGCTCATCCCCGGTCAGACGACGGAGATCCCGGAGCTCGGCGTGCGCTTCACGGTGGGGATGCCGGAACCGTTTCGTGAAATTCACAGCGCGTTCACCACTTTTGTCTTTAAATCTGCGATTATCCATGATAAACTATCTGTTACGCCGCGGCGTCCGGGCGATCGGATCCGTCTGGCAGGGCGCGGCTGCACCAAGCGCGTGAGCGACCTGCTTGCAGAGCGGGGGCTGACGCAGGGCGCGCGCGAGCGCGTACCGATCATCCGCGCGGCGGATGTGCCGGCGGCCATCGCCGGCTTCGGCGTCGCCGAGCAATGGGCGGCGGTGCCGGGTCAAACCATGGTCTGCATCCGGATGGAACAGATCCAAACATATGGGGGAGAATACTATGAGCGATATGAGAGATGACATTGCGTCTGTTCTGCTGTCCGCCGAGGAGATCCAGAAGCGCACGGCGGAGCTGGGTGCCCGGATCTCGAAGGATTTTGACGGCCGCGAGCCGCTTTTTGTCGGCGTGCTTAAGGGCTGCTTTGTGTTCATGGCGGACCTGATGCGCAGCGTGACCATTCCGTGTTCGGTCGATTTCATGGCCGTATCGTCCTACGGAAACCAGACCACGACCACCGGTGCGGTGAAGATCAACAAGGATCTGAATCAGGACATCGAGGGACGCGACATCATCCTCGTCGAGGACATTCTCGACAGCGGCGTTACGCTGCACTACCTTGCGGACTATCTCAGTGTCCGCCGTCCCGCGTCGATCACCATTGCGACGCTGCTGGACAAACCTGCGCGCCGCAAAGCGCCGATCCATGCGACGTATGTCGGCTTTGAAGTGCCGGACGCATTCGTCGTCGGCTACGGCCTTGACTACGCGGAAGAATACCGCAATCTCCCGTTCATCGGTGTGCTCAAGCCGGAGGTCTACTCCCACTGAGCCCGATACGGATTCCTAAAGGATGTGATTTGATTTGAAACCGGACAAGAACCGTGCCAGAGGCATCGGGTTCTATATGCTGATCGGCGTGATCATTCTCGCCGTCGTTTTCTATCTGACGACCCCGGTGGAGCAGAAGGAATACACCTATTCCGAGATCGAGACCCTGTTCCGGGAAGAAAAGGTCAAGTCGTTCAGCCTCGAGGGCGATGAGCTCACGCTCAACCTCTATTCGGCTGACAGCGACGGCAACACCACCATCAAAAAGACCCTGCCGAGCCCGAACTGGTTCCGCGAGGATCTGGGCGATCTCATTGATGAGCAGACCGCCAGCGGTGTGCTGACGGAGTACGACTACGTCAAGGGCTGGACGGCGCCGTGGTGGATGTCCATCCTGCCGTACCTGATCACGATCGTGCTGTTCATCGGCGTGTGGTACCTGCTCATGAACAAGTCGGGCGGCGGCGGTGCGCCGGGCGTCGGCAAGTTCGGCAAGGCGCACACGCGCACCGGCGAGGAGAACCTCAAGAAGGTCACCTTTGCCGATGTCGCCGGTGCGGAAGAGGAAAAAGAGGAGCTGTCCGAGATCGTGGACTTCCTCAAGCGGCCGCAGAACTATACCGCGATGGGCGCGCGCATCCCCAAGGGCGTGCTGCTCGTCGGCCCTCCGGGCACCGGCAAGACGCTCATGGCACGTGCAGTTGCGGGCGAGGCGGGCGTGCAGTTTTTGTCCATCTCGGGCTCGGACTTCGTCGAGCTCTATGTCGGCGTCGGCGCATCGCGTGTGCGTGACCTGTTTGAACAGGCCAAGAAGGTCGCTCCGGCCATCATCTTCATTGATGAGATCGACGCGGTCGGCCGTCAGCGCGGCAGCGGTCTCGGCGGCGGCCACGACGAGCGCGAGCAGACGCTCAACCAGCTGCTCGTCGAAATGGACGGCTTTACGAACAACGAGGGCGTCATCGTCATGGCGGCGACCAACCGCGCCGACATCCTCGATAACGCGCTGCTGCGCCCCGGCCGCTTTGACCGGCGCGTGTATATGGGTCTGCCCGACATCAAGGGGCGTGAGGATATCCTGAAGGTCCATGCCCGCGGCAAGCCGCTGGGCGACGATGTGGATCTCAAGAGCATCGCGCGCGGCACGGCCGGCTTTGCCGGTGCGGATCTGGAAAACCTCCTCAACGAGGCTGCGATCCTGGCCACGCGCAGCAAGCGCCGCTTCATCATGCAGGAGGATATCGACGAGGCGATCCTCAAGGTCGTCATGGGTCCGGAGAAGAAGAGCCGCATCGTGTCCGAGCGTGCGCGCCGCCTGACGGCGTACCACGAGTCGGGCCACGCGATCGCGTCGTTCTTCCTGAAGAATTCCGATCCCGTGCACTATATCACCATCATCCCGCGCGGTGCTGCCGGCGGCTTCACGTGGTACCGCAAGGCGGAGGACGCGGAGGACTTCACCTCCCGCGGCGAGATGTTCGACAGCATCGTCTCCGCGCTCGGCGGCCGCATTGCCGAGCAGCTCTTCCTCGACGATATCTCCACCGGCGCGTCCGGCGATATCCAGCAGGCGACGAATGTCGCCCGCGACATGGTCATGAAGTACGGCATGTCGGAAAAACTCGGCCCTATTTCGTTTGACGATTCGAGCCACAGCATCTTCATCGGCCGCGACTTCGGCACCACGAAGAGCTATTCCGAGGAGACTGCCGCCACGATCGACGAAGAGGTCAAGCACATCTTCGATCAGGCGTATGCCAAGTGTGAGGCGCTGCTGCGCGAGCACGCCGATCTGCTGACCGGCCTTGCGGAGTATCTGCTCATCCACGAGACGATCGAGGGTGACGATTTCCGCTACTACTGCGAGCACGGTGTGATGCCCATCCACCCGGACGACACCATCGAGCCGCCCGCAAAGGTCATCCGCAGAATGGATGAGGCGCCTGTTGCGCCGCAGCCGGACGCGGAGACGCAGCCGGCAGACGGTGACACGCCGGACGGCGGCGAGAAAACCGAATGAGTTTTGAGCCGAACAGGGCGGGGAATGACCCCGCCCTGTTTTTGTGCGCCGTAATGTTGCCGCAGAATCGTGCTTGCACTTTGCGCCTGCGGATGATACAATACTTTGTTGAAAATA
>ENA-OQRB01000015-OQRB01000015.1-human-gut-metagenome-genome-assembly--contig:-NODE-15-length-126691-cov-24.892629_pt1 | contig 126691 bp, 117 predicted proteins | sample MGYA00243235_ERZ505100 | MGnify/ENA primary metagenome ERZ505100 (study PRJEB26097, sample SAMN02712145) | human gut metagenome | biome: Gut microbiome | host: Homo sapiens | place: Denmark...
CAAGTGTGGAATTTGTGCGCCGCCGGCGCACAAATTATGCGCGCAGCAGACTGCAACCCCTTTGTCAAAAAGTAACACTTTTTGACAGCCTCAGCGCCGCAAAAAAGCCGCCGGGTGAAGCAATGCTTCACCCGGCGGCTTGTATACGGTATACAGGCGCGGATCACGCGCCAGTCAGCGCTCAGTCATTGACTGTGACCACGTTGTCCGCGACAACAGCGGAAGCCTCGCCCTGCGGCTGCACGGACTCTATACGGGTGCTGGTACCGCCGATGTACGGATTCATCTCGCGCGCCTTGAGCGTTGCGTAGATACCGGCACATGCCACCATCATTGCGATGAGGATGCCCCACAAAACTGCGATCTTGGTCTTAGCCATGACAGATTCCTCCTTAAGAAATCAAATGTAATTCGTGTTTTCTATGTTGTTGTGCGCGTTCCGCTCTCCACACTTCCCACACGGACGGCAGCTGCCGCTGTGGGGAATCGGAACGAAGCCTGTCGAACATCGTTATTTTCTTGTCAACTGTATTGTAGCGCTTTTTCCCCTGTTTGAAAAGCCCTATTTTGCTTTTCTACTTTTTTAACAAATTCGTTCGTTTTTTAACGTTACGAATTTGACAAGTTGTACAGACGTAAGAAAACCGGACAGAAGTCAAGCCTCTGTCCGGGTAACTTTCGGGTCTTCAGTTCTGTGTCAGCGCCTGAACGATGCGTTCAAACGCCATGCTGTGCGACGCCTTGACGAGCACGCAGTCGCCCGGCTGCACCAGCTCCGGCAGCGCCGCGAGCAGCTCGTCGAGCGCGGCAAACGACGCCGTCTGCACGTTCGGGTCCGCCTCGGCAGCACCGGCCGCGATCTCGCGCGCCAGCGCTCCGCACGTGATGACGAGCGACACGCCCGCCTTGGCCGCGCAAACGCCGGTCTCGCGGTGCAGCGCCGCGGCATCGGGTCCGAGCTCGCCCATGTTGCCGAGGATGGCCACCCGGCGGCCGGCCGGGAGCGTCGCCATGGAGCGCAGCGCAGCGGCCGTGGAGTCCGGGTTGGCGTTGTAGCAGTCGTCAATGACCGTATAGCGCGCCGTGCGCACCACGTTTGCACGGCTGCCGACCGGCTGATAGGCCGCAATGCCGCGGATGATCTCATCGTCCGTCAGACCGTATTCGATGCCGACGGCCGCACCCTCGAGCGCCGCGTAGACCATGTGCTGCCCGTAGGCGCGGATGCGCACCGGGATGCGCCGTGTGCCCGCGACGATCGTGCAGGTGCTGCCGTCGTCCCCGAGGTCGCGCACATCGACCGCGCGCACATCGCACCCGTCCGAGAGGCCGAACGTCACCTTGCGCTGGCGGCAGGTCATGGCGCGCAGGAGATCGTCATCCCCGTTACAGAAGGCCACGGCATCATCCGGCATGGTGTCGAGCACGGAGGTCTTTTCCTGCAGGACGCCGCGGCGGTCGCGCAGAAACTCCAGATGCGCGTGCCCGATGATCGTAAAGAGCATGGCCGTCGGCTGCACCATGGCGGCCAGCGGCGCCATGTCGCCGAAGTGCGACACGCCCATCTCCACGACCGCGGCCTGATGCTCCGGCTCGAGCCGGAAGAGCGTGAGCGGCACACCGAGCTGATTGTTGAAGTTTTTCTCCGTCTTGAGCGTGTTCCAGCGCTGCGTGAGCACGGAGGCGACCATTTCCTTGGCCGTCGTCTTGCCGACGCTGCCGGTCACGCCGAGCACGGGGATGGCAAAGCGGCCACGGTAGGCGCGCGCAAGCGTCTCGAGCGCGGCAGCCGTATCCGGCACGCAGATGACCGGGCGGGTCTCCCCCGCCGGAACGCGCTGCGCGAGGCAGCAGGACGCGCCGAGGTCGAACGCCTTGCCGATGTAGTCGTGCCCGTCGACCCGCTCGCCGGGGATGGCGGCAAAGAGCGCGCCGGGCGTGACGGCGCGGCTGTCAATGACCGCACCGGTCACGGGTGCCGTCCCGTCACCCGAGAGCACACCGCCGGTGATGGCGGCAATATCCGATACGCAATAGCCCGTCATCGGCTCACTTATGCAGCGCAGCGGCGATGATCTGCTCGCACAGCTCGCTGTAGCTGATGCCGACGGCGGCGGCCTCCTGCGGCACGAGGCTGGTGGGCGTCATGCCGGGCAGGGTGTTGATCTCGAGGAACCACAGCTCGCCCGCGTCGTCGAGGATGAAGTCGGCGCGCGAATAGGCCGACAGGTTCAGCGCGCGGAACACCGTCAGCGCGGCGTCGGCCAGACGCTGCTCGGTCTCGGCCGGGATCTCCGCCGGGGTGATCTCCTTGGCAGCACCGGGCTGGTACTTGTTGCGGTAGTCATAGAAGCCGACCGCCGGAATGATCTCGATGCTCGGCAGCGCCTTGTCACCGAGGATGCCGATCTGCACCTCACGGCCGCGGACATACTGCTCAATGAGGATGCGGCTGCCCTCACGGGCGGCAGCCTCGAGCGCGGTACGCAGCTCGGCCGCGTCGTTTGCGATCGACACGCCGATGCTCGAGCCGGAGTCATCCGGCTTGACGACGCAGGGCAGCTTCGCCTGCGCAATGACGGCATCGATATCCATGCCGTCGCTCTCGACGAGCATCCACGCCGGTGTCTTGACACCGAGCGGCGCAACAATGCGCTTGGTCAGGTCCTTATCCATGGCGATGGCACTGCCGAGGTAACCGCTGCCGGTGTAGGGGATGCCAAGCAGGTCGAGCGTCGCCTGCACGCGGCCGTCCTCACCGGTACGGCCGTGCAGCGCGAGAAACACAATGTCCGCCATGGCGCACACCTCGAGCACGTGCGCGCCGAAGAGGCTCGGGCTCTGGAGCTTGCGCTGCGCGCGCACGACCTCCAGATCCGGCGCGCTCTCGTCGATGTGCGTGCCGCCGAGCGCCGGCGGATCGTCAAACACACGGGCGATATCGCCCGTGTAGTCCTCCAGGCCGAAGAACATATCCAGCAGCACGACCTGATGGCCGTTTTCCTTGAGCGCGCCGGCAATTTTCGTGCCGCTCGAGATTGAGACGTTGCGCTCAGGGCTCAGACCGCCGCAAAGAACTGCAATTTTCATTGGGATTCCCCCTTCGTTTTCTCATAAAACCGCCCTCAGACGGTACTGTATGATTATATCACACTATGTTCTTGCATTCAAATATAGAATTCCCGAAAAAAAGGGCGTGAAAGTTGCCGCATTGTGTGCTATACTCCTAATGTTACAGGAAAGGACGGAAAAGAGCCATGCATTATGTCGTGATGGATCTGGAATGGAATCAGGCGATGAGTTCCAAATCCTCCGTATTCAACAAGCTGCCCATTCACCTGCGCGGCGAGATCATCGAGATCGGCGCGGTGAAGCTCAACGAAGACATGACCCCCGGCGAAGAATTCAAGATCGACGTCAAGCCCGTTTATTTTAAGCGCATGCACTACAAGGTCAAAAAGCTCACCGGCTTCGACCGCGAGCGCCTGGCCGCCGGAGTGAGCTTTCCGGAAGCGCTGGCGCAGTTTCGCGCCTGGTGCGGTGACGATGTGACGTTTCTCACCTGGGGCTGCGACGATCAGGGTATCCTCGAGCAGAACATCATCATCCACGATCTCGACTGGGACTGGATCGCGGGCTGGGTCAACCTCCAGCTCATCTACAACCTCCAGACCGACGGCGACCGCAACCAGAAATCACTTGCGACCGCGATGGAGCACTTCACCATCGAGCAGACGCGCATCGCGCACGACGCGCTCGGCGATGCGTACAACACCGCACTCGTGTGCACGCACCTGAACATGGAGAAGGGACTTGCCGACTACCATGACGCCGCGCAGAAGCTCACGACCCATCTGCCGAAGGAGCACCGCGGCGAAAGCAGCGGCCCGGACCCCATCGAGCATGTTGCCTCGGAGTCCTATGCCACAAAGTCCGAGCTCTTCGGTGACACGGCCTTTGTCACCCCCTGCTGCCCGCTGTGCAGCGGCGAGGTGCGCTACAGCAAGTGGGTCAATCAGGGCGACCAGCGCTACATGGCGCTCGGCGAGTGCCCGACCGACGGCAAGCTGCTCGTGCGGCTCAAGTTCCGCAAGGCGGACGACTGCACGTGGAGCGCCACGCGCCTGACCTATCAGGCGACGGACAGCATGGAGAGCTACTACAAGGCCAAGGCTGCGCAGCCGCGCAAGCGCGGCCGCGGAAAATCCCGCCGCCGCCCGGCCAAGACCGCGCAGTCCGCGCCGCAATGATCCGCGGGTCAAAAACCGCAGCCCCGATACACGTTGTATCGGGGCTGCGGTTTTTTCTGTCTGCCGTTATGCGTGCTGCATCTGCGCCGCGAAATAGGCGCGGGTGGTGTCGGCATCGTGCAGGATGCGTGCCTTGAGCTCGTCCACGGATTGGAACTTCTGCTCCGGGCGCAAAAACTTATAAAACTCCAGCCGCACCTGACGGTTGTAAAGGTTGCCCTCATAGTCGAGGATAAAGCTCTCCACGCTCACGCGCTGTCCGCCGCTGACCGTCGGCCGCACGCCGACATTCGTGACGGCGCAATGTTCGCTGCCGTCGTCGAGATACACCTTCGCGGCGTACACGCCGTGGCGCGGCACGAGCACCCCGTCCGGAAACTGCATATTGATCGTGGGCGTGCCCATCTTCGTGCCGAGACGGTAGCCGTAGTGCACGGTGTCCGAGAGCGTATGCGGGTGGCCGAGAAACGCATTGGCGCGCTCGACCTCGCCGTTTTCGAGCAGCTCGCGGATGTAGGTCGAGCTCACGATGCGGCCGTCGAGCGTCACGGCGGGAATGACGTCGCAGCCGAGCCCGCGCTCGGCGCAGTAGGCAGCGAGCTTTTCCGCCGTGCCCTCACCCTTCCAGCCGAAGCAGAAATCGTGCCCGACGACGAAGCCCGCCGCGTCCATTTCATCGACCAGCGTCTGGATAAACGTCTGCCATGGCATCTGCATGACCGTGCGGTCAAAGTGGATGAAGACCACGCTCTCGATACCGAACAGGCGCTGGATCAGCTCCTCACGGGCGTGCGCACTGTTGATGAGCGGGACTTCCTTGCCGAACACGAGCGTGTCCGGGTGCACGTCAAAGCTCATCACCGTGGGAATGGCGCCCATCTCCTCGGCACGCGCGACCGTGCGGCGCATGAGCGCGGCGTGACCGATGTGGATGCCGTCAAAAAAGCCCAGAGCAATGACACGTTTATGGTTTTCCATACGTTACGAAACCTCGAAAAAACTTTTGATCGTGACGGCTGTACCGTCCGTGACCTGCGCCAGCAGGAGAAACTCCCCCGACGCAGCATAAATGCGATAGACGCCGTCCGGCGCACAGAGCCGAAACGGGTTGCCGCAGCGGGCAAGCCGCTCCGCCTGCGCATCGACGGTGCACCGCGCAGCATCCGGCCAGAGACTGTCCACCGGCAGGAGCAGACGCTGCGCCGCCTCGCGCGGCAGGGCGCAGAGCGCGTCCATCGTGTGCGCGTCGCTCACGCGGTACGCGCCGACCTCCGTCCGGCGCAGGGCGCTCATCACGCCGCCGCAGCCGAGCGCCGCGCCGATATCGTGGCAGAGGGTGCGGATATACGTCCCCTTCGAGCAGCGGACGCGCAGAACATAGTCCCCGTCCGCCTCGCCGAGCACGGTGAGCTCCTCGATCGTGACCGGGCGCGCTTTGCGCGCGACCTCGCCGCCGCGGCGGGCGATCTCGTAGAGCTTTTTGCCGTCGACCTTGAGCGCCGAATACATCGGCGGCACCTGCAGGATGTCACCGCGAAACTGCGGCAGCACCGCCTCAAGCTCCGCGCGGCTGACCGCACACTCCGAGCGGCTGAGCACCGTGCCGGTCGTGTCCTGCGTGTCGGTCGTGAGACCAAGGCGCAGATGTGCCTCATAGCACTTGGTGTGGTTTTCGGAAAAGGACACCGCGCGCGTCGCGCGGCCGGCAAACACGACCAGAAGGCCGGTCGCCATCGGGTCGAGTGTGCCGGAATGTCCCATGCGCCGCTCGCCGAGCACGCCGCGCAGCTTTGCCACAACGTCATGACTCGTCCAGCCGGCGGGTTTATCGACCAGTAGGATCCCGTTCATGCCGGCCACACCTGATCAATGGCCGCAAGGATCTTTTCCACAGCCGTTTCCGGGTCGCATGTGAGCGTACAGCCGGAGGCCATCTTATGACCGCCGCCGCCGTAGACCGCGCAGATGGCGCAGGAATCCACCTCCGGCGTCGTACGCACGGAGATCTTGCTGCGGCCGTCGGTCAGCTCGCGGATCGTGACGCTCACGACCACGCCATCCGCCCGACCGGGCAGGCCGGCAATGTCGTCACAGTCGTCCTCCGTCGCCTGCAGAGCATCAATGAGCGCGCGTGTGACGACCGCGATGGCGATCTGACCGCCACGGAAAAAGCGCATGCCGGAATAGATATGCCCGACGAGCGCCATGCGCGCGCGGGAGATCTTGCGGAAAAACTCCATGCTCACCTTGCGGTTATCAGCGCCGAGCTCCAGCAGACGCGCCGCCGCGCGCAGAGTGGCGGCGTTCGTGTTTGCGTACTGGAAGCAGCCCGTGTCCGTCGTGACGGCGATGTACAGGAGGTTTGCCTCCTGCTCGGTCACGCTGCCGGTCAGCAGCTCGATAAGCTCGAGCACCGCCTCGCCGCAGGCGGATTTCTCCGCGTGCAGCAACGTGTCGCCGGCGTAGTGCAGGTTCGACGGGTGGTGGTCGACGCACAGATCGACCGCGCCGGAAAATCCCTGCGGGAACAGATCCGGCGTTGCGATATCGACCGCGACCACACACGCGGGCACAAAGTCCGCAGGCGCAAAAAACTGCGCCACATACGGCAGATAGCGCGCAGTTGTCTCCGGGTTGGGGAACATATACGCCGTCTTGCCCATGCGGCGCAGCGCGCTGCAAAGCGCCGCACCGCTCCCGAGCGTGTCACCGTCCGGGCGCAGGTGCGACAGGATCAGAATCGCGTCGCGGTCGCACAGGGCCGCTGCAAACTCCCGATCATTCATACTTCAAGCCTCACTTCCGGTGTCGGAATCGTGCAGGCGCTCGATCATGGCGCTGATATGCGCGCCCTCCTCGATCGAGTGGTCGATCTCAAACACCAGTTCCGGGGTGTAGCGCAGGTCCAGCACGGTGCCCAGCTCACGGCGCAGCCAGCCGGAGGCCGAACGCAGCCCCTTTTTGAATTCCTTCTCATCGTGCATACCGAGCACGGAGAGCCAGATTTTCGAATAGCGCAGGTCGCCCGTCGTCTCGACGCGGGTGACGCTGATCATGCCCTGCTGCACGCGGGGGTCTTTGACCTGCGTGAGCAGGTTTGCCAGCACGCGCTGAATATCATCATTCGTTCTTGCCAGTTTATTGGAAGCCATAGATAACTCCTTTTTTACTGCTTGATCTCCTGCATGACGAACACTTCGATCACATCGCCGACCTTCACATCGTTGTACTTATCGACCTGCAGGCCGCACTCGTAACCGGCGGCAACTTCCTTGACGTCGTCCTTGAAGCGGCGCAGAGACGCAAGGTCGCCCTCGAAGACGACGATGTTGTCACGCACGACGCGCACCTTGCTGTTGCGCACGATCTTGCCGTCGGTGACGTAGCCGCCGCAGACGGTGCCGACCTTGGAGACCTTGAAGGTCTGGCGGATCTCGACGTGGCCGATGATCTGCTCCTGGAACTTCGGCGCGAGCATGCCCTTCATGGCCGCCTCGATCTCGTTGATGCAGTCATAGATGACGCGGTACATACGGATCTCGACGTTGCTGCGTGCGGCGTTGTCGCGCGCGGCGGCATCCGGCCGGACGTTGAAGCCGACGATGATCGCGTTGGATGTCGCGGCGAGCATAACGTCGGACTCGCTGATCGCACCGACGCCGGAGTGGATGACCTGCACGCGCACCTCCTCGTTCGAGAGCTTCTCGAGCGAGGACTTGACCGCCTCGGCGCTGCCCTGCACATCCGCCTTGACGATGATGTTGAAGTCCTTCATCTCGCCCTGCTGGATGCGGGAGAACAGGTCGTCAAGCGAGACCTTCTTGCTGCCGGCGTTGGCGGCATCCTTCTTCTGCTGCTTGCGCTGCTCGACCAGCTCGCGCGCCATGCGCTCGTCGGCGACGGCGTTGAACGTGTCGCCCGCACTCGGCACCTCGGACATACCGGCGATCTCGACCGGGATGGACGGGCCCGCCTCCGTCACGCGCTGACCCTTGTCGTTGGTCATCGTGCGCACGCGGCCGACTGCCGTACCGGCAATGATGATGTCGCCCTGATGGAGCGTGCCGTTCTGAACGAGGACGGTCATGATCGGGCCGCGGCCCTTATCCATGCGCGCCTCAATGACCGTGCCGCGGGCGGCGCGGTTCGGATTTGCCTTGAGCTCCTGGATCTCAGCGAGCAGGACAAGGTTTTCGAGCAGGTTGTCGACGCCCTCGCCGGTCTTGGCCGAGATCGGGCAGACGATCGTCTCGCCGCCCCACTCCTCGGGCACGAGGCCGTATTCGGTGAGCTGCTGCTTGATGCGGTCGGGGTTCGCGCCGTGCACGTCCATCTTGTTGATGGCCACGACCAGCGGGACGCCGGCGGCCTTGGCGTGGTTGATCGACTCGATCGTCTGCGGCATGATGCCGTCATCGGCCGCGACGACGAGGATGGCGATGTCCGTGACCATCGCGCCGCGGGCACGCATGGACGTGAACGCCTCATGACCCGGGGTGTCGAGGAAGGTGACGGGCTTGCCGTTGACCATGACGCGGTATGCGCCGATGTGCTGCGTGATGCCGCCGGCCTCACCGGCTGCGACGTTTGCGCGGCGGATGCGGTCGAGCAGGCTGGTCTTGCCGTGGTCGACGTGACCCATGACCACCACGACCGGCGCGCGCGGGACGAGTTCGTCCTCGCTGTCCTCGCGGTCGTCGATCAGACGCTCCTCCACCGTCACAATGACCTCGTGCTCGACCTTGCAGCCGAGCTCCATGGCCACGAGTGCGGCGGTATCATAATCAATCGTATCGGACAGCGACGCCATAACGCCCATCTTCACGAGACGGCGCACAACCTCGGCACCGGTCTTTTTCATGCGCGAGGCGAGCTCGCCCACGGAGATCGTGTCCGGGATCTGCACCTTGAGCTGCTGTTTTTTCGCGATCTCAAGCTGCAGCTTCTGCATCTTGTCGCGCTCCTCCTGACGGCGCTTGGCGCCGGCGGCGGGGTTTTGCGGGCGCTGACGGTTGCGGTTCTGGATCTTCTGCTTGCCGCCGCGCTTATTCTGCGCGCGCTCGGGCACAAGATCGTCCAGACGCTGGTCGTACTTGGACAGGTTCGTCGTCGCACCGCGGGTATCGACGACGCGGCGCTCCGCCACCTGACGCGGCTGGTGCGGCTTGTCGTCCTTCTTCGGCTTGGGCTGCTGCTGCGGCTGCGCGGCCTGCTGTGCCTGGGCGGCCGGCTGCTGCGCGCCGCCGCTCTTCGGCGCCTCGGCAGGCGCTGCCTGCGGCTTGGCCTTGGGCTGGTCGGGCACTTTGTAGAGCTCCTCCAGGCTGGCCGCCTGATGGTGCTGCGTGAGATACTCAAAAATGTCGTTGAGCTCTGCGTCCTCGAGCACCTGCATATGATTTTTCGGAGTGGTAGCGTAATCCGTCAGGATCTGCGTGATCTCCTTCGAGGTCATGTTGAAATCCTTCGCCACCTCATGCACTCTGTATTTAATCAATCCGCTCATACTTGTTTCCTCCTCTTACCGTGGCGCCCGCCGCTTGACTGCGCCGTGCCCTTGTCTGATATCGTCTTTGCGGCAAGCGCTGCCGCCGTGTTGCTGTACTGCTCCGGATCTGCCTGTGCCAGCGCGGACACGAAGGCCTTCGCAAGCCCCGGATCGGTGACGGCCGCGATGGCGCAGCCGGTCTTGCCGAGCCGCTCGCAGAGCGCCTGCTTTGTATACGGCAGACGCAGCAGCGGCACCTGCGCAGTGTAGGCGAAGCCCTCGGCGCGCTTGCGCGCATTGTCCGACGCGTCCTGCGCCAGCAGCAGCAGGCATGCCTGCCCGGCGCGTGCCGCCGCTCCGGCGTCATACTCGCCGAGCGCAATGCGCCCGGCCTTGCGCATGAGACCGAGATAGTTGGCTGCTTTATCCGTGTCGGAGCACCTCCAGTTCCGCTGTGAGCTGCTCATAGATCTCCGCCGGGATCGGCGCATCGAACGCGCGCTCGAGCGCACGGCTCTTGCGCGCCTTTTTCAGGCACTCGGGATTCGGGCACAGATACGCGCCGCGCCCCGCCGCCTTGCCGCGCGCATCGAGCGAGATGTCCCCCTCCGGCGCGCGCACCACCCGGATGAGCTCCGGCTTGGGTTTCTTTTCACGGCAGCCGACGCACTGCCGCTGGGGAATGGACTTGGGCATGGGTGACTGCCTCCTTTCGCATTATGCCTCGCTCTCGGGCTTGATGTCGATCTTATAGCCGGTAAGCTTGGCGGCCAGACGGGCGTTCTGCCCCTCCTTGCCGATGGCGAGCGAGAGCTGGTTATCCGGCACGATGACGCGGCAGCTCTTACCCTCATCAAGCAGCGTCACTTCCAGCACCTCGGACGGTGCGAGCGCGGCCGCGATGAATTCCTCCGGCACCTCGCTGTACTTGACGATGTCGATCTTCTCGCCGCCGAGCTCGTTGACGACGCTCGCAACACGGCCGCCCTTCGGGCCGACGCACGCGCCGATCGGATCGATGACGGGATCCTCCGCCCAGACAGCCATCTTCGTTCGGCTGCCGGCCTCGCGAGCGATGGACTTGATCTCGACCGTGCCGTCAAAGATCTCCGGCACCTCAAGCTCGAACAGGCGCTTGACCAGGCCCGGATGCGTGCGGCTGATGAGCACCTGCGGTCCGCGCGTGCTGTTGCGCACCTCGACGACGTAGACCTTGATGCGGTCGCCCTCGTGCAGCTCCTCGCCGCGGATACACTCCGCCGGGGCGAGCATGGCCTCGGTATAGTCGGAGTTGGAGCTGATCTTCAAAAACGCGCAGCCGGTGCGCGGGTCGATCTTGTTGACGACGCCGGTGAGGATCTCATGCTCTTTGGAGTTGAACTCCTCATAGATCATGCCGCGCTCCGCCTCGCGGATACCCTGAATGATGACCTGCTTTGCAGCCTGCGCCGCGATGCGGCCGAACTGCTTGGTCTCGACCGGAACGCTGACGATGTCGCCGACCTTGGCGCGCTTGCTGATGCGGTGCGCCGCCTCCTCGCTGATCTCAACATAGGGGTCGATGACGCGCTCGACGACCGTTTTCTTGACGACCATCTCGATCTTCTTTTTCGTCTCGTCGAGAATGACCTCCACATTGTCCTCACAGTCGGGCGTGTCCTTGCGGAACGCCGTCAGCATGGCCTGGCGGATCTTCTCGTACATATATTCGCGCGGGATGCCCTTTTCCTTTTCAATATCTGCAACTGCATCAAAAAATTCTGCGTTCATGGTCGAATTCCCTTTCCTTATATGGTCAGGTGCAGGCGCACCTGTGCGATGGCTGATTTCTGAAAGACACGGCTGTTCCTGCCGTCCGAGACGGTCACGTCGCCGTTGTCATACTGCTCGAGCGTGCCGATGTGCACCTTGCTGCCGTCCACCGGCTGATAGAGCCGCACCTCGACCTGCGCTCCGAGAAAGCGCGCAAAATCGCTCGGCCGTTTGAGCTGCCGCTCCGCACCTGCGGACGACACCTCGAACACATAGCTGTCGGGAATGGGGTCAGCCTCGTCGAGGATCGGATCGAGCGCCCGGCTGAAATTCTCACAGTCCTGGATCGACACGCCGTCCGGCTTGTCAATGTACACACGCAGATAGCGGCCGCCCGCCTCCTTGACGTATTCCACGTCCCAGATCTCACATCCCTGCTGCGCGGCCACAGGCTCGGCCAGCGCGAGGACAGCGTCTGTCAATTTACTCATACATCACCATTCCATTTTCTGACACTTTGAAAGACATCAAGAAAAAGAGTGGGCGGGTGCCCACTCTGTCAAATCCTGCTTCCTTCGTACGGCAATATCATACCATCCCGCGCTCCACAATGCAAGCCTTTTTTTGTGCTGCGGGGCACTTACTGGTACAGCGCCACAAATTCCTCCAGGCAGAGGTTATGCTCGGTCATGAACTTAGCCGCCGTCTCGCCGACGTAGCGCACGTGCCACGGCTCGTTGCGGCCGGTGATGCTGACCTTGTCCGACGGGTAGCGGATGACGAAGCCGTAGTCCGCACAGTTGTCGGCGAGCCAGCTCAGGAAGCGCGCGTTGACCTTGTCCACGCTCAGCGAGTCATAGTACTGGTCGACCACGTCCGCGCCGAGGCCGGTCTGGTGGTCGCTCGTGCCGGGAGGCGCCGCGACGCGCGCTGCGGCCGTCTCGGCCTCGTCACGGGTGTCACCCTCGCGCATATACGCACTCACCTGATCCTCGTACTGCTGCTTCTGCGTCAGGTACGGGCGGTAGGCACAATAGATATAAGGGCTCCACCCGGCGCTGCGCGCCGCCTTGAGCAGGGCGTTGAGCGCATCGACTGCGCGGGAATCGAACGTGGACTGTGAGCCGCTAATCTTGCTCACATCCGGCACATAGTCACTGATATTATGCGCCTGACTCGCGATGAGATACTCCCAGGAGGAGATATCCACATCCGGCAGGTCATCATAGGTCTTCTGGGTCGGCGCCGCCGTTGTCCGGATATCCGGCGGGAGGATCAGATCCGTCGGCGCGGTAGGCACGGCATTGCTGCGCGCCTCGTTGACACGCGAGAGAATAAGCATGGCGCACACGACGACCAGCACCGTCAGCGCCACCGACAGCCAGAGACGTTTGTTCTTCATGCAGATCCCTCCCGGACAAAAATAAACAAAAAATGAAAAGCAGCTCGCAAAAGCCGCTTTTCACAATAGCATATTTTTCGCGTCCCGGCAAGCCCCCCGTCACAGATCGACGCGCTCGTAGTTTTTTGCCGCTCTCCGGAATGCCAGCCACGACAGCAGCGCAAATGCCGCCGCGCCCGCAGCCAGCACCGGAAGCTGACGCACCTGACCGGCCGCATCCACCGCATCGAGATACGGTCCGACGACCGGAAAATGCGACAGTGCCTCGACCAGCACCATCAGCACCGTCATCGGGACGACCGCCAGCAGGAACGAACGTCCGACGCGCACCGCGGTCTTATAAAACGCCGGCAGGAACACCGCGTTGAACACGCCGAAAATGAGCAGCACCGCGCCGAAGAGCGCCACGTTTGCATCGATCCCGGCAAGGTTCGTGCCGTTGGGGTTGATGTGCACCGACAAGACCGCAAACGGCACCGCGAGCACAAGCTCCGTCAGCTCGACCGCCACGACCATCCATGTGCAGGCGCGCACCTGCTCGCGCTTCGTGACCGGCAGCACGGCGCAGTAATAGACATCCTTATTTTCGCGGCCGTTGAGAAAGGTGAAGAAGATGCCGAGCAGGCCATAGAAAAACGCGACCGTGTACGGATAGCTCGGAATGAGCAGCATCGCGCCGAAGAGCGCAAACACATACATCATCGGGTGCGCCGCAAGGCGCAGATCCTTACAGAAAATCCTTGCCGTCATAGTTTCTCCTTTCCACGCGCACAAGAATATCCTCGAGCGAGAGCGACGCGTCGCCGAGCTGCGCGCGATAGTGCGCGAGAAAGCCGGCGCACGTGTCGCTGCGCAGGATCTCCCCGTCCTTGATCATCGTGATGTGCGAGGCGCACTTTTCCAGATCGGACGTGATGTGCGTCGAAAACAGGATGCTGCGCTCACCGCTTTGCACCACACCGCGAAAGAGCTCCATGAGCTCGTCGCGCGACACGGGGTCGAGCCCGCTCGTCGGCTCATCGAGAATGAGCAGACGCGCATCGTGCGAGAGCGCAAGCGCGAGCATATATTTCACGCGCATACCGGACGAGAGCTGCGAGACCTTCTTCGTCTCGTCGAGCGCGAACAGCGACAGGTAGTGCCGGTATTTGTTCTCGTCCCAGCGGTCGTAAAACGTGCGCGTCACGTTCGTGATGCTGCGCAGCTTTTTATTCGGGTAAAAGTCCACGCCGCCGAGCACCACACCGAGCTGCTGCTTACAGGCGGGCTCATCGGCATAAAAATCCCGGCCGAACATCGTCACGCGGCCGCCGTCCGGATGCACGAGATTGAGCATGGCCTTGATGGTCGTGCTCTTGCCGGCACCGTTGCGGCCGATGAAGCCCATGATCGCGCCCGGCTCAACGGCAAACGACACGTCGCGCAGCCGAAACGCCGGATACGTCTTGCACAGCCCCTCCACTTCGAGCATACTCATTGTCCGTCCTCCCGCTTCAGCTCCTGCGCAAGCGCGGCAGCGAACACCTGCGTCTCCGCCTCCGGCACATCCGGCGCCGCGGCCTTTGCGCCCTGATCGAACACCGCGCGCACGAACCGGTCATAATAGCTGCTGCTCTGCAACGCGATGCCGCGCTCGCGGTCAGCCAGCAGAATGAGCGAATCGCCCGGCGCGAGGCCGAACATATCGCGCACCTCCTTCGGGATCACGATCTGCCCCTTCGGGCCGATGCGCACCGTGGCCATAAATTTGTCCTGCATAGACTGCATATGCGTCACCTCCGGTATAACTTGTATTACTTTTCTTACGTTATAGCACAATGCCGCCAGCCACGCAAGCATTTTTTTGAATTTTTCGTCCGCGCCGAACATTATGTAAACCAAAAAACACGAAAAAAGATCCCCCTGCCGCTCGGCAGGGGGATCACACCTTATCGAATAACTCAGAGCGCCTCGACGTCGGCGATGAATGCCTGGATGGCTTCTTCCGGGACGAGCTTCTTGCTGCGAACCAGATCCACGATGTCACCAACGGTCTTCTTGTAGAAGAGCTTCAGGGGGTACTTGGTCAGGCTCGGAACGGACTTCATCATGACTTCCTTGCCATTCATGTCCTCGATGAACGTCTTAACACTCAGCGTTTTGTAATCCATAATATGTTCTCCTTTCAATTTTGAACACATTGGCCATTTCCCCAAATCCCAATTGAAATGGCTTCGTTGTTCAAAGATTAACGCTTTTTGGGTATTTTGTCAAGTATGTCGGGAAATTTTCTTCGCCTTCCCGTCAATTTTCATCCAGTAATCAACGCTCTGTTGTGCAGCATTTGCGCACAAGCAAAAAAATGTGTGTCAGGAAAGTGTACGTGCCGCCGCTGAATAGAATGACCTCAGGCAGAAACGGAGGGCTGAAAATGCTGTACAGTACCCTGATGCTGATGATGAGCAGCGCGTTTTTGATGCTGCGCCTGAGCCCCGGCGGGTCATTTCCGCGCCCGCTGAGCGAGGCTGAAGAGCGCAAGTATCTCGAGGCATGGCTGCAGGGCGATCTGGAGGCGCGCAACGTGCTCATCGAGCGCAACCTGCGGCTGGTGGCGCACATCATCAAGAAATACTACACGCACTACGACGACACGGACGACCTGATCTCGATCGGCACGATCGGGCTCATCAAGGGCATCAACACCTACCGTCCGGATAAGGGCGTGCGCCTTGCGACCTACGCCAGCAAGTGCGCAGAAAACGAGATCCTGATGTATTTTCGCAGCACACGCAAAAACGCAGCCGAAACGCTGCTCTCAGACGCGCTCGACACGGACGGCGACGGCAACAGTCTGTCGCTCCTCGACATCCTCTCCGAGGATGAGGACATGGACGCCCGCCTGCAGTCGGACGAGATGTGTCAGGCGCTGCGGCGCTGGATCGGCGAGGTACTCGATGCGCGCGAGCGCGAGATCATCCGCCTGCGCTATGCCATTGGCGGCGGCGAACCGCTGACGCAGCGCGAGACCGCGCAGCGCTGCGGCATCAGCCGCTCGTATGTGTCGCGCATCGAGAAAAAAGCCATCGAAAAGCTGCGCGCCGCCCTGCTGGCGGCCGGTTACTGACCGCGGCGTTGACAAACCGGTCGAAACAAGGTAGAATTGCAAAGATATGAGGGAGATGATACCATGGCGGATCAAACGCACAATGCGGGCGTACACACGCACGTGGACGAAAACGGGAACGTGATCACCCACTGCCACGACGGCGAAGTGCATATGCATGAACACGACCACGCGCACAGCCACGGGCATGGACACACCCACACCCATACGCAGACCAAGGCGGTCATCAATCGTCTGGCGCGCGCGATCGGCCATCTGGAGTCGGTCAAGCGCATGGTCGAGGATGGGCGTGACTGTGCCGAGGTGCTCATCCAGCTTGCAGCCGTGCGCTCGGCGCTGAACAACACGGCGAAGATCATTCTGAAAGATCACATCGACCACTGTCTGACCGACGCTGTGGAAAGCGGCGACCAGCAGGCCATCGACGAGCTGAATCTCGCGATCGAAAAGTTCATGACCTGAACACCAAAGCAGCCCTCCGCCGCACGGCGGAGGGCTGCTTTGTTTCCGGCACAGCAAGAAAGGACGCATCCAAAGCGGATGCGTCCTTTTTAGAGCAAATCAATGCTGCACTTTTTCCACTGAGAGGACCGAGCCGGTCATCTGGTCAACAGCCACGACATAGCGCGGGTGGAAGTAGTACACGGTCGTGAGCGTCACGCGGTAGACAGGCTGCGCGCCGCTCTCATCAAGCTGCACTTCCCACGCGGCAAGGTCGCTCTCCGAGATGCCGGCCGCCGCAATGGCGATCTTCAGCGCCTGCTCCTGCGTGACCGGGCCCGCAGGCGGGGTCGGGGTAGGCGTCGGTGTCGGCACCGGCGTCGGGCTCGGGGTAGGTGTCGGCGTCGGCATCGGTGTCGGTGTCGGTGTCGGCGTCGGGCTTGGGGTGGGTATCGGCGTCGGCGTCGGGCTCGGGGTAGGCATCGGCGTAGGTGTGGGCTGCTGCATCACGGGGGCAGGCTGCGGCTTTACAGGAGCCGGCTGCGGCCCGAGCGGTTCGTCACCCGCCAGGCGGCAGACCTCTGCCGTGCGTGCGTCAACGCTGCACACATAGTGGTGCTCGCCGTCCGTGAGCACGAATTCCATGACCATCTGGCCGTCAATGAGCGTGAAGCGCATACTGGCCTGCGTAACGCTGTCCGCATCCAGACCGCAACAGGCGAGCGCCGCATCCATGGCCTGATCATATGGGATATATGCACCGGTGCTCGCAGCACCGATCGAGATCATGTCGCCAAGCGCCACCTGATTGGACGCCGCGAGAATGTTCAGGTCGTTGATCGGCAGCACCGCCAGCGCCTCGTCGGTGAGATCCTCCACCTGCGCGCTGATCTGCCGGATGAGCATCGCCTTTCCCACACTGACACCCATGGCAGCAGCGTCGGCCTCCAGCGCGGGATCCGGCTCCAGTACCTGCGCCAGGACAGCGGGAGCAAGCCCGCAGTCGCTCTGTGCATCCTCCACGGCGGAAGCCAGCCGGCCGCACAGGCGCGCATCGCCCTTGCCGGCCTCGACCGTGACGAGGATCGAGTTGGTATCCGCCGAGACATAGCCGTCTGCCTGCAGCTCGGCAACGATCGCATCGGCCGCCGTCTGCAGCGGCTGGTTGCGCAGCTCCAGCTCGTCGAGCACGACCTGCGCGTCGGCATTGCACGCGCGCACGGACAGGACACGGCCGAGCTTATTGACGGTCAGCTCAATACTGGGGTTCGCGTCCAGCGTTGCGACGCCGTCGGGCGTCTGCACGGCGTAAAATCCGCCGCCGAGCACCGCCAGCAGAAACACTGCCGCCGCCGCGACCCAGCGCCGCCATGCGCCGCCGCGACGGCTGCGCTGCGGCAGCGGGACGACCGTTTCCGGCTCCGGCTGTTCGGCCGCCTGAACGCGGGCGAGGATCTTGTCCCAGGGATCCGGCGTCACGGCTGCGACATCATCACGCAGCTGCTGCAGCAGCTGCTCGTTGCACTTTTCCTGTTCAGTCAAGACCGTCACCCCCCATCGACGCGCGCAGCTTTGCCAGCGCGCGGTTGTAGCGCGAGATCGCCGTCGCCTGCGGAATGTCCAGCAGGTCGGCCACCTCCCTGTGCTTAAGGCCAGAGAGCGCGTGCAGCATCACGATCTGCCGCTCACTGTCCGTGAGCAGGCGCAGCACCTTATCAAGCACCATATGATTTTCCATCTCCCGATAAGCGTTGTGCGGATCCTCCACATGAAACAGCTCATCAAAAGAGATATTCTTATTTTCCGCCTTGCGCAGGCGCATAAGCGCCAGATTGCGCGCGATCGTCAGCAGCCACGCCATCGGCTTGCCCGACGGCTGATAGCTCGATGCCGACTGCATCACGCTCACGAACGTATCCTGCATCACGTCCTCAGCCGCCGTCGGATCGCGCAGGATCGACAGGGCAAAGCCGTAAACGGACGCGGCCGTTTGGCGATACAGCACCTCGAGCGCGGCGGTGTCCCCCTCCGCAATGCGCAGGATCAGGCCGTCATCCGGTGGCCGCGCATCGGACGCACCTATATCGCTTGTGCGTTTGTCGTCATTTTGCATATTCGATTACCCCACATGAGTATAATGCCTGAAAACAAATTTTAATGCATAAAAAAATGTTTTCCGAAAAATTTTCTCTAAAAAAGTGCGTTTTTCGGCACTTCCATCCTCTTAAACGAATATTCTACGTGATAAAATGCGGTTTGTAAAGCGAGTAAACTATAAAAAATTACATTCTTAGCAGATTTTACGCTTCTTTTTTCGGCGGCGCCGTTACCTCGAGCGCGTGATTGAGCACTACGCCCAGAATGAGCAGCAGTCCGAACACATGAAACCAGAACAGCAGGATCACGACCGAGGCAAGCGATCCGTATACGAGTGAATACTTCGCGCTGTTGCCGATCAGCCACGAGAGCAGAATACTCATCACCACGATGCTGACGGCCGAAAACAGCGCACCCGGAAGCACCCGGTGGGATGTCCGGCGCGGCGTGGTGAGCCGGTAGAGCACAAGGATCATCATCAGCAAAATGGCGAACAGAACCAGAAAGCGCACCCAGGTCCACGACCAGATAATGCTCACGCGCGGCATGAGTGCATCGAGCCAGAGCAGAAAGCGCTTGCCCGTCAGCATGAGCAGGATGCACAGATACAGCACCAGCAAAAATGCCACCGAGAAGGCGACGCTCACGACGGTGCTGCTCACGATGCCGAAGCGCTTATCGCCGTGGATCTCGCTGACGATGGCGGCCATGGCGCGAAAAGCCGCAGACGCACTCGTGATCATGACAAAGAGCGCCGCAATGAACATGACCTGACTCGTGTTGCCGGACACATAAATGAGAAACTCCGACACGAGCGCCTGCGTCTCCCGCGGGAGCACGAGCGTCTCCACGATGCGCAGCACGGCGGTCGGGTCACGCAGGATGAGCGCGAGCAGGTCGTACATGCAGATAATGACCGGAAACAGCGCCATAACCATGTAATAGGCGATCTCAGCCGCCGAGCGCGTCACGCGGCGGGTCAGAAATGTGTCGGCCATGGTCGTGAGGACGCGGGTAATGCGCCAGTCTTTCAATCGACTGCCTCCTCTCGCAGAATACAAAAACCGCCTTCACAAGGAGCGAAGGCGGTTTAGGACAAATGGCAAAATTACTTGGAGTTGAAGATCTTGAAGATGCTGTCAAACGGATCTTCCTCCGCGGGTGCAGCGGCATCCGCAGCCGGAGCGGCAGCCGGGGCAGCAGGTGCAGCGGCCGGAGCCGGAGCGGCAGCCGGAGCAGCCGTGGCCGCAGTCGCAGCGGCGCTGTACATACCGGCGGCAGGCGCAGCAGCCGGAGCGGCAGCGGCGGCCGGAGCAGCCTCCGCCTGCGCCTTGCCCGGCTCGTCAAAGCCGGTGGCGATGACGGACACGCGGATCTCGTCGTCGAGCGAGGGATCGAAGCTCGCGCCGAAGATGATGTTGGCGTCCGGATGCGCAGCCTCCTGAACGAGGTTGGCAGCGGTCTCGACATCCTCCAGGCCCATATCCTCGGAGCCGGTGATGTTGATGAGCACGCCGCGCGCGCCGTTGATCGACGTCTCCATGAGCGGGCTGGCCACGGCCATGCGGGCAGCGTCTTCCGCCTTGCCCTTGCCGGCGGCGCGGCCGACGCCCATGTGGGCGAAGCCGGCGTCCTTCATGACGCAGGTGACGTCCGCAAAGTCGAGATTGATGAAACCGGTGTTCTTGATGAGGTCGGAGATGCTCACGACGGCCTGACGCAGCACGTCGTCCGCGATCTCGAAAGCGTTGGCCAGCGTGACCTTCTGGTCGGTGGCAAATTTCAGGCGGTCATTCGGGATGATGAGCAGGGAGTCGACCTTGCCCAACAGCTCGTTGATGCCGACCATAGCCTGATCCATGCGGCGCTTACCCTCAAACTTGAAGGGCTTGGTGACGACGCCGACGGTCAGGATGCCGGCCTCGCGGGCGATGTCCGCGATCGTGGGCGCTGCGCCCGTGCCGGTGCCGCCGCCCATGCCGGCGGTGATGAAGACCATGTCGGCATTTTCCAGGCTCTTGGCGATGTTGTTGCGGCTCTCCTCGGCGCTGCGCTTGCCGACGTCGGGATCGCTGCCGGCGCCCTGACCGTGGGTCAGCTTCTCGCCGATCTGGATCTTCTGGTCTGCGCTGGAGACGGCCAGAGCCTGCTTATCTGTATTGACAGCCACGTACTCAATTCCCTGAGTGCCGGACTTAACCATGCGGTTTACGACATTGTTGCCGGCCCCGCCAACACCAACGACCTTGATGGTGACGACATTTTCCGGACCGGACTCGGTAGCAAAGGACATATTCGGTTCCTCCCTGTTGTTTCTATTTGTATCAGCGCTCGGCGCGTGTGCGCTCTGAGGGCCGTTTCTTGGCGGATTTCGCTTTTGTCTGTTCTTATTCTTTCCCATTTTATATCGTTTTCCTTATCAGGTCAATCTTTTTTTGTGAACATTCAGCCGGGGCTGAAATGCGCGCGCTTGTCGATCGACAGATCGATGGTGCCGGTATCGCTGGCTGTGAGCTGCGATATGGCGCTCTGGAGCATGCCGAATTTATACTCGACATTCTCGTTTGCGCCGAGACGCACCGTGAACCGTCCGTCATAGAGAAAGCTCGGGCTCGCCGCATCCGAAAGGTCGATCACCGTGACCTTGGACGCCATGTCGCGCGTGAGCAGCTGCCCGAGGATTGCCGCAAGGTACGTGACCTTCGGCGCGTCGGCATCGCCGGCGTTGAGCACCTCGCCAACCTTCGGTTCCACTGGCGTGATGCCGTCGATGCGGGCGAGGCCGGTCAGTTCGCTGTCCGTGACGGACTTGAGCAGCTTGCAGTTCTGGTCGACGACCCAGTAGCCGTCGTCCGCCTTGACATAGGCCATGGCGCTGCTCTCCTGGATCGTAATGGTGACGCGGTTCGGCAGGGCGCGCGTGACCTTTGCTTTGTCCACATAGGGAAGCTTGCTGAAGATGCGGCTGGCCGCCGAGAAACGGTTGATGAAAAAGAGGTTGTCGCCCTTGCCGATGCCCGAGGCGTCAACGACCTCCTCGGCCGTGTAGATGGAGTTTCCGACGACCTCGACCTTCGAGACGCGGAAAAACACGCTCATCCCCAGCACGAGCGCCACGCAGATCAGCAGGAAGATCAGCGGCTGCAGCAGCGATCTCCCCCGCCCTGCGGACGGACGGCGCACACGGCGCGCACGGCGCTGCCGGGGCTGCTTCGATTGTTTCATAGGCAGAGATTCCTTTCACCGCGGCGCGGCACAGCGCACGTCAGCGCCCAGCGCCGACAGGCACGCGTCGAAGCGGTCGTACCCGCGGTCAATATACCCGTCGTCGAAAAGCTCGGTCGCGCCCTCAGCGCAAAGCCCGGCCACGAGCATGGCCGCGCCGCCGCGCAGGTCGCTTGCCGTGAGCGGCGCGCCGGTGAGCCGCTCGACGCCGGTGACATACGCCACACGGCCCTCGATGCTGACGGCTGCGCCCAGACGCCGGAATTCCTCGGCATGACGGTAGCGGTTGGTAAAGATGTTTTCGGTGAACACCGTGGTGCCCTTTGCCCGCAGGCAGGCCGCCATGAGCGGCGGCTGCGCATCCGTGGGAAAGCCCGGATACGGCTGCGTGACGACCGGGCGCGGCGCCGTGAGCTGCCCATCCGATGTCAGGCGCACGGCAGACGCCGTTGTGATTATAGCACATCCCGCCTCAGAAAGCGAGTCAAGAACGGTCGAAAAGTGTGCCGGATCTACATCCTGCAGCTCCACCTCGCCGCCGCAGGCGGCGGCAGCGCATAAAATCGTCGCCGCAACGATGCGGTCGGGCATGATCGTGTGCTCGACAAACGGCCGAGGGCGAAAACCGCCGACCGTGACCGTGGACGTGCCCGCGCCGGAAATATCCGCGCCGAGCTTGCGCAGGTAGCACTGCAGGTCGGCGATCTCCGGCTCGCGCGCGGCGTTGCAGATGACCGTCTCCCCCGCCGCTGCACAGGCAGCGAGCATGGCATTTTCCGTCGCGCCGACGCTCGGAAACGGCAGCAGGATGCGCCGTCCCTGAAGCGCGTGCGCCCGGCAGATGATGTCGCCGCCGCGCTCCGTGACCTCCGCGCCGAGCGCGCGCAGCGCGTCCAAGTGCAGGTTCACCGGCCGCGGCCCGAGCTCGCACCCGCCCGGCATGGACAGGCGCGCCGTGCCGAAGCGCGCGAGGATCGCGCCGAGAAAGATGACCGACGAGCGCAGCTCCCGCATGAGTACGTGCGGGATGAAATCGCAGTGCATCCCGCGCGAATCGATGCGTACCGTGTCCCCGTCGCGCACCGCCGTGCAGCCGAGATGCTGCAGGATGCGCAGCGTGGTCGTCACGTCCCGCAGATCGGGCACGTTGTGCAGAACCGTCTCACCTCCGGAGAGCACCGACGCCGCCATGATCGGCAGCACCGCATTCTTGGCGCCCTGCACCCGCGTGCTCCCGGTCAGCCTGTTTCCGCCGTAAATGTGCCATATGCTCATGATCTTTCCTCCGCACAGCAAATTCATGCCATCCTATGCAGAGAAACGCGAAGTTGTCATTTTGTATGCCGGTCCGCCAGCTCAAGCACCAGATCGGCAATGCGCTCGGCGGCATCGCTCACGCCGGCAGCGCGCATATTGTCCGCCATCTGCGCAAGCTGTGCACCGTCGGAGAGCAGGTCGCTGACGAGGTTATACAGGTCGTCCGCCGTGAACGACCCTTCGAGCAGCACCTTTGCGCCGCCGGCGCGCTCGAGCACGCGCGCGTTGCGCTCCTGATGGTTGTTCGTGACGTTCGGCGACGGGATGAGCACGGCGGGCTTGCCGATGCACGTAAGCTCGGCAAGCGTGGACGCGCCTGCGCGGCACAGCACAAGATCGGCCGCGTCCATCACCAGCGGCATATCGTAGATGTACGGCCGCACGTCCATGCCGTGTGCCGCGAGATCGGCCGGGCACTTTTCCAGCAGCGCCGTGTGCATCTTCTCATAGCCGTTGCGCCCCGCCGAGTGGATGAGCGAAAACGGTGCACCCGTCACGGCGGCGCGGGTGATGAAGGCCGTCATGATCTCATTCATGTATGACGCGCCGAGCGACCCCCACACCGACACGACCAGCGGCTTTTCGGGATCGAGGCCGAGCTGGCGCTTGGCCTCCGCCTTGGAGCAGGCCGTGAATGCGCCGCGCACCGGCGTGCCGGTGACGACGACCTTGTCCTGCTCGCTGTAGTGCTGCTTGCTCTCCTCGAAGCCGACCAGAATGCGGTCGACCGCGCCGGCGAGCATCTTCGTCGTCAGGCCGGGTACGGCGTTGGACTCATGCACGATGGCCGGAATGCCGAGCTGCGCCGCCGCCTTGAGCACGGGGTAGCACACATAGCCGCCCGTGCCGATGGCGACATCGGGCTTGAAGTCCTCAATGATCTTGCGCGCGTCCTTCGTCGCCTGCCGCGCATTGTGCAGCGAGCGGAAGTTGTACATGATCTCCGACGGCTTGAGGCTGCGGTGGATGTTCGTGACCTCCACGGTCACGATGTCATAGCCTGCGCGCGGAACGAGGTCCGTCTCCATCTTGCCGTTTGCGCCGACAAAGAGGATGCCGCAGTCGGGCATCCGGTCGCGCAAAACGCCCGCGACCGCAAGTGCGGGGTTGATGTGGCCTGCGGTACCGCCGCAGGTAAAGAGAAAATTCATAGTCAGTCCCTCCCGGAATATCGAAACTCAGGCGGCACGCGCCGCCGAGACAGCTTGCAGAATCGGATGCTACCGCGCTTTTTTCGTCGGAATGTCGCGCGATATGCTCAGAATAATGCCCATTTCACCGAGCTGCATCAGCAGCGCCGTGCCGCCGTAGCTGAAAAACGGCAGCGAGATGCCGGTGCAGGGGATGAGATTTGTGACGACCGCGATGTTCAAAAACACCTGGATCGACAGCAGCGTCGTGATGCCGACGCCGACGAGGAAGCTGTAGCGGTCGGGCGAGTGCGCGGCGATCCAATAGCCGCGGCAGATGAGCAGCGCGAACAGGATCAGGATCGCGACCGCGCCGACATAGCCAAGCTCCTCACAGACGATGGAAAAGATGTAGTCGTTGTGCTCCTCCGGCAGGTAGAGATACTTCTGCCGGCTCTGGCCGAGGCCGAGCCCGAGAAAGCCGCCCGAACCGATGGAATACAGCGACTGCACGATCTGATATCCGGCAGCGCTCGTGTCGGCGAACGGGTCGCGCCACGATACGATGCGCTTGTGCACATAGGGCACGAACTTGCCCGCGATCAGCAGCAGCGCGCCCGCGCCGCCCATGCCGATGAGCAGGTACGAGAGCTTGATGCCGCCGACAAACATCATCACGATCGCCAGCGCCATGATGATGATCGACGCCGACAGATGCGGCTCGAGCATGAGCAGGATGACGATGCCGCCGGTGATGACCATGAACGGCACAACGCCGTAGCGGATCGTCTGCATCTGGTCTTTGTATGTGCAGATCATGCTCGAGAAAAACAGCACGACCGCGATCTTTGCGATCTCCGACGGCTGAAACGTCGTAAAGCCGAGGCTCAGCCACCGGCGCGCGCCGCCGCCGACCACACCGATGTGCGGGATCCAGACGATGGCGAGCAGGAAAATACTCACGCCCAAAAGCAGCAGCGACCAGCGGCGGTACGTCGCCATGCGCACGTGGGAAAACAGGATCATACCCACGACGCCGGCAACGGCGAAGCCCGCCTGCCGGACGAAATAATACGTCGGCGACTTACCCTGCGCATAGGCGCGGGCAAAGCTCGACGAGAGCACCATGATGACGCCGATCGCCAGCAGCAGCAGCGTGAGCACGAAAAACGGCAGGTCAAAGCTGCCGCGCTTTGCCCCGGCAGCCGCTCCTGTCCGGCGCGCAGGAAGTCTCAAACCGGATATATTCATGAACGCACCTCCCTGCGCCGCGGCGCGCTCACGCACCGAAGCGGTGGAACACGCCGATAAACGACAAAACTGCAAACAGCACCGTCACGCCGGCAAACAGCGCCACGATCTGCTTTTCCTTCCACTTGTGGCCCGTCCAGCCGCCCATCTCCAGATGGTGGTGGAACGGGGACATCTTAAACACGCGCTTGCCGTGCGTGAGCTTGAAATAGCCGACCTGAATGATGTCCGAGAGCGCCTCGACGATGTACATGATGCCGACCGTCACGAGGATGAGCGGCATATCGTAGGCGAAGGCCAGCGCCGCGACCGCGCCGCCGAGAAAGAGCGAGCCCGTGTCGCCCATGAACACCTTGGCTGGATTGAAGTTATAGATCAAAAAGCCCAGCAGGCCGCCGGCGATGCCGGAGGCGAACACGCCGAGGGACAAAAATCGCTCGCCCCAGAGAATGGACAGCACGGCAAAAAAGATGCACACCGGCATCGTCGTGCTCGCGGCGAGGCCGTCCACGCCGTCGGTGAGGTTCACGGAGTTGACCGTGCCGACGATAACGAAGGCGGCGAAGATCACATACAGCGGCTCGGAGATGGCCACGGTCGTGTTCCAGAACGGGATGTAGAGACTGTCGAGCGCGACATATCCGAAGCGGCGCATGAGGAAAATGAACGCCACGGCCGCCGCCAGCTGCAGCAGGATCTTCTTGCCGGCCGTCAGGCCGAGATTCTGCTTCTTCTTGAGCTTTTCATAGTCGTCCAGAAAGCCGATCGCGCCGAACACGAGCGCGAACGCCAGACAAAACAGGTGGCCGTATTCGCCCTCAGCCATGCAATCAAAGCCGACCGACAGGCACACGACCGCGATCGCGGCGATGAACATCAGTCCGCCCATGGTCGGCGTTCCCTGCTTGGACATATGCCATGTGGGGCCGTTTTCCTTAATGCTCTGCCCCGCCTTGATCCGTTTGAGATACGGGACCAGGAAAAATCCGACGACGGCCGACACCGCAAACGCGATGACGAACGCCAGTATCAGCTTCAGTGTCATTTTTCTTTCTCTCTCTTCCTCTTGTCGAGTATTTCGGCGACGATCTCGCGCTCATCCATGTGCACCTTCGTCTTGCCGATGATCTGGTAATCCTCATGGCCCTTGCCACAGAGGATGATAACGTCGCCGGGGCAGTGATTTTCGATCGCATAGGCGATGGCCTCGCGCCGGTCGGGGCGCACGACATAGGGCGTGTGCGTCTCCTTGAGACCGGGGAGAATGTCGGCGATGATCGCCTCCGGGTCTTCCGTGCGCGGGTTGTCGCTGGTGACGATGACGAAATCCGCCTTCTGACCTGCGATGCGTCCCATCTTCGGGCGCTTGCCGCGGTCGCGGTCTCCGCCGCAGCCGAAGAGGAACACCAGCCGTGCAGGCGCAAACTCGCGCACCGTCGTGAGGATGTTGTCGATGGCGTCGGGCGTGACGGCGTAGTCGATAAGGATGGTATAGTCCCCGTCGGTCTCGAGCGGCTCGGCGCGCCCCTTGACGGGCTTTGCCGTATCAAGCGCGGCCGCGCAGTCATCGAGCGAGATGCCGAGCGCGCGGGCACAGGCGACGACGCTCAGCGCGTTGTAAACAGAGAACATGCCGGGGATGCCGAGGCGCATGCGCGCGATCGCATCACCGCTCATGGCGACAAAGCGCACGCCGGACGCGCTCAGGCGGATATCCTTGGCCACAAGATCTGCGTCGTTGCGCTTGGCGGAGTAGGTCTGCATCGGGCACTCGGCGCGCGCGAGCATGACGTGCGCCCAATCATCGTCGGCGTTGACGATGCCGATGTCACTCTGCGCGAACAGCAGCGCCTTGGCCTCTGCATAGGCCTCCATGGTCTTATGGAAATCCAGATGATCCTGTGACAGGTTCGTGAAGATGCCCACGCGGAAGCGGATGCCCTCCACGCGGTGCAGCACGAGTGAGTGCGACGACACCTCCATGACCGCATGCGTGCAGCCGGCATCGACCATCCGGCGCAGGAGCTTTTGCAGCTCATATGTGTCCGGCGTGGTGTGCTCGGTGTGCAGCACCTCGTCGCCGATGATGTTCGCGTTCGTGCCGATCAGGCCGACCTTCGTGTGCAGGCACTGCTCGAGCATGTGCTTGATGAGCGTGGTGACGGTGGTCTTGCCGTTGGTGCCGGTCACGCCGATCATGGTCAGCTCGCGCGACGGGTTATCAAAAAATTCGCAGCAGATGCGTGACAGCGCAAGACGGCTGTCGGCCACGAGGATATACGGGATATCCGCCTCCGGCTTCTTCTGGCAGAGCACGACGGCCGCGCCGCGCGCGACGGCTGCGCCGATGAAGCGGTGGCCGTCGGACTCATATCCGCAGACGGCGGCAAACAGGTCGCCGGGCTGCGTGGTGCGCGAGTCAAAGCTGATATCCCGAACGTCCAGCTCCGGATCGGCGGTGCATTCGCACACGTCCAGAACGGACAGCAGTCGCTTGAGTTTCATAAGGGTACCTCCGTTTGTTCGTCAGTATCTGCCCAGCATGCTCGAATCACTCGTCACGAGCGTGACCTCCACGACCGTGCCGTGATCCAGCTGCGTGCCGGCTGCCACGGTCTGGCCGGAGACGATCTGTGCAGTGTCCGTGATGGAGCTGTTGGTCTTGATATACAGGCCCAGCGCGGCCATGCGGTCGCGGGCCGTCTGATAGCTGAGATTGGTCAGGTCGGGCATGGTCTCCTTGTCGGCCGAGGGCTCCTTGCCCGCATAGAGCAGGATGGTGCTGCCGCTGGCGACGACCGCGCCGCTGCCCGGAAGCTGTGCCGTGATCGTGTTGCCCTCGCCGTAGACGCGCGCCTGCAGGCCGACCTCCTCGAGCGCGGCCTTCGCCTGCTCGACGGACAGGCCGGTCACGTTCGGCACGGTCTTATCCATGTACGTCTTTTCCGCCTCGGAATACGACGGCTCCACGCCGAGGTACGGCAGGATGTCCGCCATCATTTTGCCGACGGTGGGCGCAGCCATCTGGCCGCCGCTGATGTAGATGCCGGTGCTGCTGCTCGGCGTATCGAGCAGCACGAGGATAACGATCTGCGGATCGTCCGCCGGAGCAAAGCCGATGAATGAGACGATGTATTCCTTCGCGCCGCCGGCCGCATCCTGCGCGACCTTTTCCGATGTGCCGGTCTTGCCGCCGATGCGGTAGCCGGCGACATAGGCGTTCTTGCCGGTGCCGTCGACGGGATCGCCGACGACCTGCTCCAGGATCTGGCGCACGGTGGCGCTCGTCTGCTCGCTCACGACCTGGCGCACCACGGTCGGCGAATTGGACACGACCGCTTCCCCGTCGCCGTTGACGATGCTCTTGACCACATACGGCTTCATGAGATAGCCGCCGTTGACGCAGGCGCTGACCGCCGTGATGAGCTGCAGCGGCGTGATCGTAAACGTCTGGCCGAACGAAGCCGCCGCGAGCTGCGAGAAGTTTTCGGGGTCATAGAACGTGTTCTGGCTCCACCAGATGCTGCCGCTCTCGCCGGACAGGTCGATGCCGGTCTTTGCGGTGAGGCTGCTGTCGACGTTGTTGGTCAGATTCAGGAAGCCGAACGCTTCCGCGTATTTGTAGAACGTGCGCGCGCCGACAAGCTGACCGATCTGCACGAGCGCGACGTTGCACGAGTGCTGCATGGCCTGCGTGAGCGTCTGGCTGCCGTGACCGGCCGTCTTCCAGCACTTGACCGGATCGGTACGGCCGAGCACGGGGATGCTGCCGCCGCAGTAAAACGACGAGCTCTCGCTGACCACGCCCTCCTCGAGTGCCATGGCCAGTGTGATGATCTTGAACGTTGAGCCGGGCTCATAGGTGTCTGAGAGCGCCTTGTTGCGCCACTGCTTCTGCTGCGCGGCAGTCAGCAGCTCCGAGCGCTTGTCGGGATCGGTCTCGGCGTCAATGGCCTCCTGATCCTTGTCGCTGACCTTCTGGTAGTTGTTCAGGTCGAAATTCCCGAGCGAGACCATGCCGAGGATCGCGCCGGTGCTCGGGTCCATGGCAATGGCGGCCGCGCCGTTTTGCACGTCGTAGTCCTCGACCGCCTGCTGCAGGTGCTTTTCGAGGTAATACTGGATGGTCGCGTCGATGGTCAGGTTCATGTCGTTGCCCTTCGTCTCGTCGTAATAATCCTCGTAGTTGACAAAGAGCATATCCGTGCCGCGGTTGTCCGTTGCGCGGATGATGCGGCCGGTGCTGCCGGTGAGGTAGCTGTCATAGCGCTGTTCAAGACCGTAGCGTCCCTCGTTGTCCTGCCCGACAAAGCCGATGACGTGCGCGGCCAGACTGCCGTAGGGATAGTACCGCTTGGTATCCGGCTCGATCTTGACGCCGATGAGCTTTTTCTCTTTTTTGAACGCGCGCACCTTCTCCGACACGTCCGGCTCGACCTTGCGCTTGACGACCTCATACCAGCGGTCGGTGTTTTTCGTCATGCTCAGGATCTTATCATAATCGACGTCGAGAATCTCGGAAAGTTCTCGCGCGATCAGCTGCGGATCCTCGTTGTTCTTTGCGATCTCGGCCGGGCTGATGAAGATCGTGTCGACCGAGGCGTTCATGGCCAGGATCTTGCCGTTCGTGTCATAGATCGCGCCGCGCGAGGCCGTGATCTCCGTCTCGCGTACCTGCTGGTCGATCGCCATTTTTTCATACTCGTCATGGTGTATGATCATGACGCTGAACAGCTTGATACCAAGGACAGCAAATGCAAGGATGCCGCACACAATCAAAAGCAGGCGTGTGCGGCGGAGCATCATGATATTCGGTGTTTTGGTACTTGCTCGAAAGGGCACGCGGTTATCCCGGCGCCCGGAAGTTTCATTCGCCATGTCTGTCTCCTTGTTTCTGCGGGGATGGTACTATCATACAGGCTGGCTCATCGAAAATATTCCACAATGGAGGTGAGGAAATCGCCGAAACGGTCAGCAAGGCTCAGCGGCTCTGCCGCGGTCTGGTCCAGAACCACCGCCGTATCCGCGGCGTCGCTGCTGCTGATGTAGTAGAGCTGATCGCTGCGCGGCTTTTGCATACCGAGCTCATGGATGGCGTAGTCCTCGATCTCCGTGAGGTTGAACGCGCTCTCATAGTCGATGCGCAGGCGCGTCTGCTGCTCCTGCAGCTGGGCATACTGATCCTCCAGCGCCGACACCTGCGCCGACGCCTGCGAGAGCTGCACGCGCGCGACGAGGGAAAAGACGATCAGCACGGCGGCAATGGCAAAGCCGAGCACCGCCATCGGGGCGATCGCCTGCTTGGGCCTCGGTGCGGACTCCGGGACGACGGTCTCCGTCGGCCGGGGTGCATGCGGCAGATCTACCGGAGCGGTACTGTACAGGTACTCCTCCGCAGCCGTGCTGCGCAGGTCATACGCCGCATTGCCGTCCATGCGCGCTGTATTCCGTTTTCTCGAAGCGGGAGATGCCATGACGGGTTCCTTTCTCAGACACGCTCCGCGACACGAAGTTTCGCGCTGCGGGCGCGGGGGTTGGATGCGAGTTCCTCCTCACCGGGCAGGATCGGCTTGCGGGAGACGCTGCGCAGCGTCTGCACAAAGCCGCAGGTGCACACCGGCGCCTCGCGCGGGCAGGTGCAGCCATGCTCCCGCCGGGCGATGCCGGCCTTGACGATCCGGTCCTCGAGGGAATGGAAGCTGATGACGCACAGCCGCCCGCCGGTACGAAGCTTGTCGGGCACGGTGTCCATCATCTCGCGCACCGCCGCCAGCTCATCGTTCACGGCGATGCGGATCGCCTGAAAGCTGCGCTTGGCGGGATGCTGCTTTTCGCGCAGCGCCGCGCCCGGCATGGCCGAGCGGATCACGTCGACCAGCTCCATCGTGGTCGCGATCGGCTGCTGCGCCCGGGCGCGAACGATCGCCCCGGCGATGCGAGGCGCGTAGCGCTCCTCGCCGTATTCATACAAAATGCGCTTGAGTTCACCCTCCGGCCACTCGTTGACAACGTTCCATGCGCTCAGCCCCTCGGTCGCGTCCATGCGCATATCGAGCGGCGCGTCGTGCATGTAGGAAAAGCCGCGCTCCGACTCGTCGAGCTGCGGCGAGGAAACACCGAGGTCAAAGAGCATACCGTCCACGGCGTCGATGCCGAGGCGGTCAAGAATGGCGGCCGTGTCGCGGAAGTTGCCGTGCACGAGCTGCACACGGTCTCCAAATGGCGCCAGACGCGCACCGGCGCGCTCGATGGCCGTCTCATCGCGGTCAATGCCGATGAGCTTTCCGGTCGTGAGGCGCGCGGCGATCTGCTCGGAGTGGCCGCCCATGCCGAGCGTACCGTCGACATAGATGCCGTCCGGCCGGATGTTCAGATTTTCAATACACTCGTGCAGCAGCACGGAGACATGCAGGGCGTCCATCAGAAATCCAACTCCTCCATCACGGCGGCGATGTTCTCCGGCAGCGCCTCAAGCGGGCAGATCTCGTCCCAGCGCGCGCTGTCCCAGAATTCCGCGTGGTTGTTGCTGCCGACCACGGTGACGCTCTTGGTGAGACCCGCGAATTCGCGCAGGTGCTGCGGCAGGAGGATACGCCCCTGCCCGTCCAGCTCACAGCGTGCGGCATACGCGAACAGCGGACGCATCTTGCGCTGCTGCACGTTGGTCATGGCCGCCACCCTGCGGGCGACGTCGTCCCAGTTTTCCTGGCTGTAAGCAGACAGGCACTTCTCGGGCGAGATCGTCACATAAAACGTTTCGCCGAGTTCTTCGCGGAGCTTGGCCGGGATGAACAGACGGCCTTTGGCGTCCAGCGTGTGCTGATAGATACCGGTCATGCTGCATCCCCCCTTCTCCGGAATCGTGCACCTACGCACCTCTTGCGTGGGGTTTTGCGCCCTTTTAAACCACTTCGCCCCACACGATATCCTCATTATAGTGGCAAGACGGAAAAATTGCAAGGAGAAATTGCCGCCCATTTCTTGCAATTTCCGACATTTCTGGCGATTCGACCGTTGTTTTCCCGGTCACAAGGCTTTGCGTTTCGCGCCGAAAAAAGGAAATGGCGGCACAAGATATGCCGCCAAACCAGGAAAAAGCACCCGCCGGGAACACCGGGAGCGCATTGTGTGGGAAAAAATTTCGGCAAAACGCAAAACCGCCGCCGGATGCTCCGGCGGCGGTTCAAGTGTGCGGTTAAGCGGCAGTCAGTTGACTTCCTCATCCAGCGGCGCATCGTCCTCGAAGTGGATCTCGGGCTGACGCGCAGCGGGTGCAGCGGGCGCGGCCGTGCTGCCGGCGACGCCCTGAAACGCGGCGTGTGCCTGCTGCACGCTGCCGAGCGCGGCGGAGATCGCCTCCTCCGTGCGGCGCAGCGCATCCACGCAAAACTGGCTCGAGGCCTGACGCAGTGCATCGGCCTTGGCCTGCGTGGAGGCGAGCATCTCGTTGCTGCGTGCCTTGGCGATGCGCACGATCTCCTGATCGTTCACGAGCGCGCGGGCGCGCTCCTCGGCCTGATTGCGGATGCCCTCGGCCTCGCGTTTGGCGTTGTTGATGAATTCGTCGCGGGCGGAGACCAGACGCTTCGCCTCGGAAAGCTCGACCGGCATGGCGGTCTTGATCTCATCGAGGATCTCGAGAACCTGGTCGCGCTCGACGATGCACTTTTCGTTGCCGAGCGGCACGCCCCATGCCTCCGACACCATGGTATAAAGCTGGTCGATCAGTTCCATGACTTCGTTGTCCATTTTGTTTCCTCCCAAAGCGTGTTTCCGGCAGAGCCGGTCAAAACTTCCCGGATCCGATCATTCGCTGCGCATGGCGCGCGCACGCACGTCCTCGATGATCTCACACGGTACAAACGGTGTCAGATCCGCACCGTAACCGGCAAGCTCCTTGACGACCGACGAGCTGAGAAATGTGTACTTCTGGCTGGCCGTCAGGAACATGGTGTCGAGCTCCGGATTGATCTTCTTATTGATGAGCGCCATCTGGAATTCGTTTTCAAAATCCGTATTGGCGCGCAGGCCCTTGACGATCACCGCGCCCTCCGGGAAAGTCTTGGCGTACTCGGCGAGCAGGCCGTCAAACGTGTCCACCGCCACATTCGGGAAGCGGCCGATGACGCGGTGCGCCAGCGCCACCCGCTCCTCGCGCGTAAACATGGGGTGCAGTTTCCCGGCGTTGGGCATGATGCACACGACGACGCGGTCGAAAATCGTCGATGCGCGGCGGATGATGTTCAGGTGACCGAGGGTGATGGGGTCAAAGCTGCCGGGGTAAATCGCTGTTTTCATGCGTGGGTTCCCTTTCCGTAGAGCGTGAGCTTGATCTTGCCGTAGCTGCGCTCCGTAAGCAGATAATATGGCTGAGGGAGCTGCGGGAGCTCCTTTTCACGGCGGCTTTCACACACGATGATGCCGCCCTCAGCTAATATATCAAACTGTACAACATTTGCAAGTGCTTTGTCAAGTAATCCCGTATCATACGGCGGATCGAGAAAGATCAGGTCGAATTTTCCGCACGTGCGCAGGTAGCCGAGCGCCTCCCCCTGCATGACGTCGCCCTGCAGGCGGCAGTGCGCGAGGTTGGTGCGCACGAGCTGCACGGCCGCGCGGCTCTCATCGACGAACACGGCGCTGCGTGCGCCGCGGCTGAGCGCCTCAATGCCGAGCTGACCGGTGCCGGCAAAGAGGTCGAGCACGCGCCGTCCCTCGATGTCGAACTGGATGAGGTTGAACATGGACTCCTTGACATTATCGGTCGTGGGACGGGAAGCCATCCCCTCCGGCTCACGCAGCTTACGGCCGCGCGCCGTACCTGTGATCACACGCATGGCGATTCTCCTTTCGGGTGATAGTGATCGTAGACCGCGCGGGCGATGCCCGCCGGAACGGCCGCGCACAGTGCCTCATACGAGGCCGCGCGGATGGCCTTGACGCTGCGGAATTCGCGCAGCAGCGCGTTGCGCCGCTTCTCGCCCACGCCGGGGATCTGATCGAGCTCGGACGCAAGGCTCTCGCGCCGCAGCCGGCGCTGATAGTCGATGGAAAACCGGTGCGTCTCCTCCTGGATCGTGCCGATGAAGGAAAAGACCGCCGGATTTGCGGCGATGCCGATCTCGTGCCCGCCGGGCGTGATGAGCGCGCGCGTGCGGTGGCGGTCGTCCTTGACCATGCCGAACACCGGCACAGACAGACCGAAGCCGTCGAGCACCGCCTGCGCAACGGCCGCGTGCTCCGCGCCGCCGTCGATCAGCAGCAGATCCGGCAGCGGGCAAAAGCCCGGATCACCGTCGAGATAGTGCTGAAAGCGGCGCGTGACCGCCTCATGCATGGAGCCGTAGTCGTTCTGCCCGTCCGTCGTGCGGATGCGGAACTTCCGGTAGTCGGACTTTCGCGGCCGCCCGTGCTGAAACACGGTCATACCGGCGACGATGCCGCTGTCGCCGAGGTTGGAGATGTCAAACGCCTCAATGCGCTCGGGCGGCGCGTCAAGCTCGAGCGCGCGCTGCAGCCATTCGAGCGTTTTGAGGCTGCGCTGCGCCTTGGTCGTTGCGATGAGGATCTCCTCGCGCGCGTTTTTGGCTGCCATCTCCGTCAGGCGGCACTTGTCGCCGCGCTGCGGCACGGCGAGCGTTACCTTGTGCCCCGCCGCCTCGGTGAGCAGCCGCTCGAGCGCATCCTGCCCCTCGAGCGGGCACGGCAGCAGCACCTGCCGCGGATACGCGCCGCGGCTCTCGTAATACTGCTGCACGAGCGCGGCGAGTGCCTCACCGTCGGGCTCCATCGGCTCTTCAAGGAAGGATTTGTCCTTGTCCGTGAGGTTGCCGTCGGTAAAATGCAGCACGGTGAAGCAGCACTTTGCCCCGCGCGCAAAGCCGACGGCGTCCGTGTCGGCGTAAGCCGTGGCGATGACGCGCTGGTGGTTTTTCAGCCCCTCGATGGCGCGCAGCCGGTCGCGCAGCGACGCCGCATATTCAAACCGCAGCGCCTCGGCCGCGGCCTGCATCTGCTCGGTCAGCTCGGCGGTCAGCTCCGCCGTGCGCCCGTCGAGGATCATCTCCGCCTCGCGGATGGCCTGCAGGTACTGCGCGCGCGTGACATCCTTCAGGCAATAGCCTGCGCAGGTGCCCATGTGGTAATTCAGGCACGGGCGGGCACGCCCGATATCGCGCGGGAAACGGCGCGTACACGTCGGCAGGCGCAGCGTTTTGCAGACGGTGTCGATGATCTCCGCCGTCATGCTCCGTCCACCGTACGGACCGAAGTATTTCGCGCCGTCCTTCTCCGTGCGGTTGACGAGCGAAAACGTCGGGTACGGCTGCGTCACATCCAGACGCACAAAGGGATAGCCCTTATCGTCCTTGAGCAGGATGTTGTATTTTGGCTTGTGCAGCTTGATGAGCGAGTTTTCGAGCACGAGCGCCTCAAACTCGGACTGCACGACAATGACATTGAAATCCGCAACGTGCGCGACCATGGCCGCCACCTTCGGCAGGTGCTCGCCGCGAAAATAGCTCGTGACGCGGTTTTTGAGCGCTTTTGCCTTGCCGATGTAGATGACCTCGCCGTGCTCGTCGAGCATGATGTACACGCCCGGAAGCAGCGGGAGCATATTGGCCTTTTCGCGCAGCTGTTCGGGTCGGAGTTTTTCCATAGCGTTCTCCTGCTGTGCCGAAAAATCTGCGGTCAGGAAAACAGGGGCGTGCTGTAGACACGCCCCTGTTTCGGTTTCATGTTGTCGGGTTCACTCGGAGAAATCGGAATTGATCAGCGCCGTCAGGGTGTCGATCGCCTCCTGCTCGTCTGCGCCGTCCGCCACGAGGGTGACCGTCGTGCCCTTGACGATGCCGAGCGACAAAACACCGAGAAGGCTCTTGGCGTTCACGCGTCTCTCGTCTTTTTCGATCCAGATGCTGCTCTTGAACTCATTTGCCTTCTGGATGAAGAAAGTCGCGGGCCGTGCATGGAGTCCCACCTGGTTGTTGATGACTGCTTCTTTCGTGATCATTTATCTCCACTCCTTATGCACAATTATGCTTGTTTTATCTTATCAAAAACGCCCTGCATCGTCAACCGGTTTTCGGTTTTTCGTTGCTTTGCACAGCGTTTTTTCGCCGTATTTTTCCGCTTTTATTTCAGTTCGACAACGGTCACGCCGCTCTCACCCTCGCCGTAGCGCCCAAGGCGGAAGGACTTGACGGCCTTGTTTCTGCGCAGCGACTGCTGCACGGCGGCACGCAGCGCGCCGGTGCCCTTGCCGTGGATGATCATGACCTTCTCGAGCTTGGCCATGACGGCGTTATCGAGGAAGCGCTCGGTCGCGGCGACGGCCTCCATGCTGTCCATGCCGCGCAGGTCGATCTCAGACTCGGCAGCCACGCTGCGCAAGCTCGCTGCGTGCGCGGCGGCAAACTTTTCGGCCTCCGGCTTCTCGTTTTCAAGCAGATAGACGTCCTGCTCCTTGGCGGTCACGTTCATGATGCCCGCGCGCAGGCTCAGCGTCCGGTCGGCGGAAACGGCCGTGACGGTCGCCTTGATGTCGCCCATTTTGCGCAGCTGCACGGTGTCGCCAACGCGCACCGGGCGCGAAGAGACCTTTTTTTCCTGTATCTGCGGATGCGCCGCTGCGGCGGCTGCGTCCTCGGCGGCATTGAGCTTGCGGCGCAGCGCGGCGCGGGCGTCGTTAGCGCGGTGGTGGTCCGCGTCCGTTTTCTCCATCTTGCGCAGCTCGTCCAGCTCACGCATCACCTCATCCGCCGTCCGGCGTGCATCACCGATGATGCGCTCGGCGTCGCGGCGCGCCTTCTCGTCCGCCTTTTCCAGCCGCACGGACAGCTCCGCCTTCATGCGCTCGGCCTTGCGGCGGTCATCCTCCGCGGCGCGCAGCTGACGGGCTGCCTCGGCGCGGTCGCGCTCCATGAGCTGGCGCACCTGCTCGAGCTTTTCGATGGTGGCCTCCATGCTCGCGCTCTCGGTGCTCACGCGGCTGCGGGCATCGCTGATGATCTCCTCCGGCAGACCCAGCCGCTCAGAGATGGCGAATGCGTTGGATTTTCCGGGGATGCCGATCAGCAGGTGGTACGTTGGGCGCAGGGAGTCCACGTCAAACTCGCACGATGCGTTCATGACGCCGGGCTGCGTCGTGGCGTAGACCTTGAGCTCGGTATAGTGCGTCGTGGCGGCGATGAGCGCGCCGCATCTGCGCGCGTGCTCGATGATGGCGATGGCCAGCGCCGCGCCCTCGGTCGGGTCTGTGCCCGCACCGAGCTCGTCAAAGAGCAGCAGCGAGCGCTCGTCGCACGCCTGCAGCATACGCACGGTGTTGGTCATGTGCGCCGAGAATGTGGACAGCGACTGCTCGATGCTCTGCTCGTCACCGATGTCGGCCATGATCTCATCGAACACAGGCATGGTGCTGCCGTCGGCACACGGGATGTGCAGGCCGCACTGCGTCATGGCCGAGAGCAGGCCGATGGTCTTGAGCGTGACGGTCTTGCCGCCGGTATTCGGGCCGGTGATGACGAGCGTGTCAAATTCGCCGCCGAGCGCCACGTCGATCGGCACGGCGGTGTCCTTCGGCAGCAGCGGATGGCGCGCACGGTGCAGCGAGAGCTGCTTGTCCGTGAGCGCAGGCGCGACCGCATCGAGCTGGTAAGCAAGCTTTGCCTTGGCAAAGATGAGGTCGAGGCGCACGAGCACGTCAAAGTCGCTCGAGATGTCCTCGCGGTGCGCCGCGCACTCCGCCGAGAGCTCGGCAAGGATGCGCTCGATCTCGGTCTTTTCGCGCGCACGCAGCTCGCGCAGCTCGTTGTTCGCCTTCACAGCGGCCATCGGCTCGATGAACAGCGTCGCGCCGGAGGCCGACACATCGTGCACAAGCCCGGGCACGGCGCCCTTGTGCTCGGCCTTGACCGGCACGACGTAGCGCTCGGAGCGCGTGGTGATGATCGGTTCCTGCAGCGCCTTGGCATAGCTCGGCGAGGAGATGATCTTTTGCAGCGCATCGTGCACGCGCGCACTCGCCGCGCGGATCAGGCGGCGGATGGACGCAAGCTCGCTCGAGGCGCTGTCGGCGATCTCGTCCTCGCCGGTGATGGAGGTGAAGATCTTCTCCTCCAGATAGCGGTTTGCCTGCAGCGCGCTGAAGAGGTAGTCGATGCACGTCTTGTCCTGCCGGTCGCCCGTGCCGTAGCCGCGCACGGCGCGCGCCGCCTGCAGCACGCCGGCGATATCCAGCAGCTCGCGCGTGTTGAGCGCGCCGCCCATGTCCGCGCGCTGCAATGCCGCGCGCACATCCTTCACGCCGGAAAACGACGGGCTGCCCTTGACGACCATCATGCCGGCGGCGGCACTCGTCTCGCCGAGGCGGGTCTCCACCACGGCGCGGTCGCCGCTCGGCCGCAGCGCCATGGCGTTGGCACGCGCCGTCTCGCTCACGGCCTGCGCCGCCAGCAGCGCCAGCACAGACGGCAGCTCAAGCGTCTGCAGGGATTTTTCGTAGGAATCCATAGGGTGTCTCCTTTGCAGGGGAAAAATTCAGATTCAGATGCGCGCCACGCCGCTCTCGCGGGCGGCCTGCGCCACCGCCGCGGCCACAGCCGGACCGACGCGCGGATCAAATGCCTTGGGGATGATGTAATCAGCGCTCAGCTCCTCGGGCGTGATGAGCGCTGCGAGCGCGTGCGCGGCGGCGAGCTTCATGGGCTCGTTGATGTCGGAGGCGCGCACGTCGAACGCGCCGCGGAAGATGCCCGGGAAAGCCAGCACGTTGTTGATCTGGTTCGGATAGTCGCTGCGGCCGGTGCTGACGACGGCCGCACCCGCGGCCTTGGCTTCGTCGGGGAAGATCTCCGGCGTGGGGTTTGCGCAGGCAAAGACGATGGCGTCGCGGTGCATGGTGCGCACCATGTCGCCCGTCAGCAGACCGGGCTGCGACACGCCGATGAACACGTCCGCATCCCGGACGACATCCGCCAGCGCCCCCGCCTGACGGCGGAGGTTCGTGACCTCGACCATCTCGGTCTTGATCCAGTTCATGTTCTCGGCACGGCCGGCATAGATCGCGCCCTTTCGATCGCAGAGCGTCACATCGCGCGCACCGGCGCGCAGCAGCAGCTTGCTGATGGAGATCGCCGCCGCGCCCGCGCCGGAAACGACGATCTTCACGTCCTCCAGCCGCTTTCCGACCACGCGCAGCGCATTCGTCAGCCCCGCGAGCGTGATGATTGCCGTGCCGTGCTGATCGTCGTGAAAGACCGGGATATCGCACAGTTCCTTGAGCTTACGCTCGATCTCAAAGCAGCGCGGCGCAGAAATATCCTCCAGATTGATGCCGCCGAAGCTGCCGGAGAGCAGGTACACCGTGCGCACGAACTCGTCCACATCCTGCGTGCGGATGCACAGCGGGAAGGCGTCCACATCCGCAAACGCCTTGAACAGCACGCACTTGCCCTCCATGACGGGCATGCCCGCCTCGGGTCCGATATCGCCCAGACCGAGCACGGCAGAGCCGTCCGTGATGACGGCGCAGAGATTGTGCCGGCGCGTGAGCGTGTAGCTTTTATCCGGGTCGCGCCGGATTTCCAGACACGGCTGCGCCACACCGGGCGTATACGCGAGCGACAGGTCGTCCTTTGTCGAGACCGGCACGCGGGCGTTGACTTCGATCTTGCCGCCCCACTGCTCGTGCAGCCGAAGCGATTCTTTTGCGTAATCCATGGTCAGTCCTCCTGTTTCGGGTGCACCATATCCTCGGGGCGCACCCATGCGTCAAATTCCTCGGCCGTGAGCAGGCCGAGCTCCACCGCCGCAGCCTTGAGCGTCTGCCCGGTGGCGTGGGCATGCTTTGCGATCCTTGCCGCGTTTTCATAGCCGATGTGCGGGTTGAGCGCCGTGACGAGCATGAGCGAGGCGTCCAGATGCGCCTGAATGGCATCATAATTCGGGCGGATGCCGCGCACGCAGTTGGCCTCAAACGAATCCATCACATCCGCAAGCAGCCGCGCCGACTGCAGGAAGTTGTAGATCGTCACGGGCAGGAACACATTGAGCTGGAAGTTTCCCTGCGAGGCAGCAAAGCCGATGGCTGTGTCATTGCCCATGACCTGCACGGCCACCATCGTGACGGCCTCGCACTGCGTGGGGTTGACCTTGCCGGGCATGATCGACGAGCCGGGCTCGTTGGCCGGGATGATGAGCTCCCCGATGCCGCAGCGCGGTCCGGACGCGAGCCAGCGCACGTCGTTTGCGATCTTCATCAGGTCGGCTGCCAGCGCCTTGAGCGCGCCGTGGGCAAACACCATCTGGTCCTTGCTCGTGAGCGCGTGGAACTTATTCGGCGCAGACTCGAAGCTGTAGCCGAGCAGGGCGGAGATCTCCGCCGCCGCCAGATCGCCGAACGCCGCCGGTGCGTTGAGCCCCGTGCCGACGGCCGTGCCGCCGAGGGCAAGCTCGCGCAGCGCGCCGCACGCCTGCGTGAGCATGACGCGGTCATGGTCAAGCATGGCGCTCCAGCCGCTGATCTCCTGACCGAGCGTGAGCGGTACGGCGTCCTGCAGATGCGTGCGGCCGATCTTCACCACGTCGCGGTACTGCGCGCTCAGGCGCTCGAGCGTCGCCAGCAGGCGGTCGACCGCCGGCAGCACCCGTTCCTCGAGCGCGACGCGCGCAGCCACGTGCATCGCCGTCGGGAAGGTGTCGTTCGAGCTCTGCGAGCAGTTGACGTGATCGTTCGGATGCACGAGTGTCTCCCCCAGCAGCGCATTGGCGCGGTGGGCGATGACCTCGTTGACGTTCATGTTCGTCTGTGTGCCGCTGCCGGTCTGCCAGACGGCAAGCGGAAAGTTGCCGTCGAGCGAGCCGTCAAGGATCTCGTGGCAGGCGGTCTCGATCGCGTCGGCACGGCGCGCATCGAGCACGCCAAGCTGCGCATTCGCGCGCGCGGCGGCAAGCTTTACGACCGCAAACGCACGGATAACCTCCGGCGGCATCTTCTCGGTGCCGATGCGAAAATTTTCAAAGCTGCGCTGCGTCTGCGCGCCCCAGTAACGGTCGGCAGGTACACGCACCTCGCCCATCGTGTCATGCTCCAGACGGTATTCCATCCTGTAACCTCTTTTCGCTAAAATCTCAGACAGCGTTATTATACGCCCATTTGCCCGCACACCGCAAGCCCACAAACGCGCAAAAAGCAGCACCGTCCGGAGACGGCGCTGCTTTTATCAGCCTGCGCGGCGCAGTACCCAGAGCGCCTGGATCTGCCCGGCGAGCGTGTCGTAGTCCCAGCTCTTGGCCGAGTTCGTCGGACTGTTCGGGTCGTTGAGCGTGATCTTGTCGCCGCTGCGCCCGGTCAGAACGAGAAAATGCCCGTCGGTCGTAAAATCGCCCGGGCCGACGACCACGATGATCGGGTTGCCGACGTCCAGATTGCGGTAGATGCGGTCCTTGTCAAGCGGGATCTGCGTCACGTCAAGGCCGAGCATCCGTCCACCCTCCGAGATGAGCGCCCACTTGCTGCCGCTGCCGGGGACGTTGAACTGATTCCGCTCGGCAAACTGGCACATCCAGAGCGGATCCTTTGTCGTGTCGCCGGTAAGATAGATCGTCGCCATCGACAGGCACGTCGGTCCGCAGCCGGCAAGGCCGATGATGCTCTCGTTGTATTCGCGGTAGCCCCAGCGCTCGTCCCACTGCAGCAGCAGCGGCACGGTCTTTGACCCGGAGAGATTGCTGAGGTCGATCGTCGGGGTGAGATCCTTCTTCTTCGGGTAGTCGCGCACGAAATCGCGCGCGTCCGGGTTGCGGGCGTACAGCTGCACGAGCGCATCCGGGTAATCGGCGAGCGAGGTCTCGTGCTGCTCGGCGTAGGTGTGCAGCTCGCGCTGCGCATGCTCGGTGGTAGTCTTGCCGCTCGTGAAGATGCCGCGCGCGAACACGCCGAACACGATCAGCGCCAGCAGCACCACGAGGATCAGAACACGGCCGCGGCCGCGCTTTCTTTTCTTTCGGGACATATGGGGTCTCCTTTCCCGTTGGGGATGCGCTTGATTATAGCACAGGTCGCGGGGAAAATCCTGAAATTTTTCTGAAATCGCGAAAAAAGAAATTCGGCCGGACGCAGCTGCGTCCGGCCGAAGGCTGAGATCGGATTCAGTTTGCGGCCTCGTCCGCAGTGCTCTGCGTCTGGCGGAACACATCAGTGAAAGCCTGATACGCGCCGTTGTTGCTCATCGGCGTGAGGTACATGAGACCATTTTCGAGCGTGCAGCGGAACATCTGCACCGTGCCGTTTTCGAGCGCAAGCGTCAGGTTATCGCCGTTGAGCGCAAACTCAAACGCCTGTGCCGCGCCGTCAGCATCCGTGTAGCTGCCCGTGCCGTTGACGCGGAACATCAGCTCGCGGATCGTACCGGCCTCTTTGATCTCGGTGGCCGTTTTCGCACCGGTGTCCGCTTCGGGCAGAAGCTGCTTGACGGAGTCGTCGCCCGCCTTCTTCTCGGCGTCCGTGCGCTCAAACGCCCACGCGCCGGCGAGGATCTTATTGACCTCGTTGTCACCGGTCTGGATGCCGGCCTGAATGTTCGTCGTTGCAGTCGGCGTCGCCTCCGGGGCGGGCGTCGTCTGGGCCTCGACGCCGCGGCCGGTGCACCCGGCGATCAGCAGCGTGCAGAACAGAAAAATCGCAGTGGTGAGAAGCTGGAAACGTTTCATCAGTAGGATCTCCTTTCCGTGGCTCTCGCGGAGCCGACCTTGACCGGCACCGCAGCGGTATCGGGCTGCCGCTCAACGACCACAAACATGGCCACCATGAGCAGCGCATTCGGCATCGGGCAGAACATGCCCGGGTTCGTCATAGAGATGAGCAGCATGGCAAAGTAGGACAGCGCGAAGGCCATCGTCGTGCGGCTGCGCTTGCGCCAGAGCAGACGCACGCGGTCATAAAACAGCCAGCTGTAGCCGACCGCACCGACCAGACCCATACTGCCGAGGATCTGCGCGATAAGATTGTGGTACCAGACGATGCTGCCCTCCACGCCGAGGAAGATCGGCGCATTGTGCATCGATCCGAGGCCGCAGCCGAAGAGCGGATTCTTCACAAAATCCAGCAGGCCCTGGATAAAGAACGTATAGCGGCTGTCATCCGGGGAGATGAGCGCGCCATCGACCATGCGCGAGGCAAACAGCCGCGGCACGATCGCGATGAGCAGCGCGATTGCCGGGATCAGGCTGATGAGCCCGGCGCGGCGGTAGACCGCGCGGCGCTCCGGATTGCAGTAGTACACAAAGGCGAGGCACAGCAGCAGCATCGCCGTGCCGAAGATCAGGCCGCTGCGCGAGCCGGTCATGAGCATCATGAGGTACATGAACGCGACCGACGCGAAGTGCCGCCGGTCATGCGCGGCAAAGTACGCCGCGGCGGGGATCGAGATCAGCAGCATCGTGGCGCTGAAGTTGCGATACTTGAAGTAGAGCGTGGCAAAGCTCTGCACGAACTCGTGGAAATTGCGCACGTAAAACAGCGTGACCACAAAGCCCGTGAACAGGCCGCCGGCATAGAGGATCTGGAGCATGCGCTCGGCGATATCGTAGTCGCGCGGGCGATCGGCCTCGCTGCGCAGCAGCAGGTAGATCAGCAGCATCACGACGCCGAGACCAAGCGAATAGTACAGCGCGGTGGGCGAAAAATACTCCTCGCGGGAGATAAAGCCGAGGCCGCCGAGCAGCGTTGCGACCGACACGGCCACCAGACCGTGCATGCAGCCGCCGTTGCGCGGTGCGCGGGCATAGGCCCCGATGTGCACGAGCAGCGCCGCCGCAGCCAGCAGCCCGATCCACCAGAAGCGCAGCAGACTGTAGAGCTCGTCATAAAACTCCGTGCCCACCATGGCCAGCAGCACGACCGGGAAGAGGATGCTCAGCAGATCGTCACAAAACAGCAGCAGGAAAATGAGCGTGGACATGACCAGCACGCCGCCGATGACCGGCTGCCCCACCGCCATGAACACGGCGAGCATCAGAAAGCAGACCGGGAAGTACAGCTTGCTGTGCCAGAAGCGATCCGCCACACTCTGACAGGCATCGATCAGCTCCGACGCGCCGCCGATGCGCTCGTCCAAAAAGGCGCACAGGCGATCAAACATCCGCGTGAACTTCCGCGTGAACGCGCAGCGGCGATCCGCCTGCTCCGTATTCGGTTGTTCAAATTTGTTGATCGTATTCATAAGCATCAAAATGGTCTGGCGATGTATGTTCATCTGGGTTTCTATGTATCGATAGGTATATGGATTAGGGAAGAATGAGGCTTTGTAACCGGCAAATGCCAACCTAAATCTTCCCATCTTCCAATTGCGGATGCATTATAGCGCGCCCGCGTTCGGAAGTCAATACTTAAAACAGATTTAACATTTATGAAATCTTTTCGGTCCGCTTTTTGATGTAGATTGCCATAGTTTTTGCGCATTTTTTGTAGATTCTGCACAACAAAGCCGCAGTTTTCAAAAAACTGCGGCTTTCAATTTTCAGAATATTTTAAGAACCTGCCGCCTCAAAATGTTACAAAATAGCGACAGTTCCGTCTCACGTCTGCGGGAAATGCCCCGTTTTGCGCAGCGCGCGCACAAGATACACGGCGGCCACGCCGGTGAACGCACCGGTGACCACGCTCGCCGCGACGAGCGCGGGCGCATACACCAGAATGGACGGGGTCCCCGTGACCCAGACGGCGGCCATCAGCTGCCCGGCGTTGTGGCCGAAGGCAGCCAGCACGCTCACGACCCAGAGCAGCCGCTCCGGCAGACGGCGAATGGTCAGGCACATGACGAGGTAGGCAAGCACACCGCCCGCGATGCTGAAGAGCATCGCCGACACGCCGCCGGTAAAGACACTGCCGAGCACGATGCGCACAAGCAGGATCTCCCCCGCCTGCCGCCGGCCGAGCAGCGCCATGGCGATGAGCGTGACGATGTTGGCAAGGCCGAGCTTCACGCCGGGGATCGGCACAACGGGCGGGATCTGCGCCTCGGCGACGAAGATCGTCAGCGCGATGGCGGTGAACATGGCCAGAACGGCCAACCGCTTCGTCCCCTTCATGGCGTCCCCTCGATCTGCACCGTCAGATGGTGCGGCACGCAGGCGATTGGGATGGCGGAGGACGTGATCTTCCCCTGCTTGACGCACAGGTGATCCGGGCAGTCGGCATGCGTGACGGACACACCGTCCGGCTCGACGTGCACGGTGTTGCTGCCCCATTCGGTCTGCACTTCTATATCATATGGTATGGTCACGGCGCGCAGGTCGACACGCTCATAGACATCCCCGTCGACGCGGATGACGGCAGTCTGCCCCGTCTGCCCATGACTGCGCAGCAGCAAAAAGGCGCCGCAGCCCAAAATTGCGAGCGCGGCGAACAAAAGGATCCAAAATTTCGTCTGTTTCATCATGTGCTCATTGTAGGATGCCCGGCAGGAGTTGTCAATGGGTTTTTGACGTGGTATAATAGTTTGATTTTTTATCGGTTTCTATAGATAAATATGTATTGCTCCCCGCGCGGGAGCTTCGGAAAGGAGGCGGACGCCGTGTCTGCCGTAACTGTCTACGCCGCGCAGGCCGCGCATTTCATTCTGCCGGTCATCGCGCTCATCGTGCTCATCCGCTGCGTCGCATCCATGTTCTACGGGCGCGCAGAGCCCGAGACATGGGGCCATCTCGTGACGCCCGACGGCAAGGTCTATCCCCTGCTGCACTGGGAGTGTCTGATCGGCCGTGCCCGCAGCGCGGACATCACGCTGCCCTTTGCCGACGTCGCCAACGTCCACGCCGTGCTCATGCGCAACGACGCCGGTGAGTGGACGGTCAGCGACCTGAGCCGCAGCGGCGGCGTGTTTCTCAACGGTGAACAGATCGCGGAGCCGACGCAGATCTTCAGCGGCGATATTCTCCGCTGCTCGACGCATATGCTCAAATTCGCCGACATGAGCGAGGATCGCCGCGCCGTGCAGGAGCAGCGCCGCACGATCGCGGGACGCAACGTCTCCGCCGGCGGCACGCTGTTTTTTCTGACGGTGTTTGAGCTGCTGCTGGCGCTGGAGTTCGTGTCCTCGGCCGACAGCGCGCACCTGCTGGGCATTCTGATGGCCTACGCTGCACTTGTGCTCACGCAGTGGTTCTGCTACGTGCTCATGCGCACGATGGACCGCTCGGGCTTTGAGGTAGAGACGATCGCGTTTTTCCTCTGCTCGCTCGGGCTGGAGGTCTGCGCGACGAGCACGCCCAATGACCTCACCAAGGAGATCATCCTCATCCTCGTGGGCATCGCGCTGTTTTTCCTGCTCGGCTGGTGGCTGCGCGACCTGAGCCATGTCAAGGCGCTGCGCTGGCCGGCGGCCATCATCTCGCTGGCGCTGCTGGCGCTGAACCTCTTTGCCGCAAGCGAGGTGTTCGGCGCGAAAAACTGGCTGACGATCGCGGGCTTCTCCCTGCAGCCGTCGGAACTGATCAAGGTCGCGTTCATCTATGTCGGCGCGACGTCGCTCAACCGGATGTTCCGCAGCAAGAGCATCCTGCTCTTCATCGCCTTTTCCGCCATCTGCGTCGGCGGCCTCGCCCTGATGGGCGACTTCGGCGCGGCGCTCATCTTCTTTGCGACGTTCCTCGTCATTGCCTTCATGCGCTCGGGCAGCATTGCCACCGTCCTGCTGGCCGTAACGTCCGCCGCCATGGCGGGCACGCTCGTGCTGAGCATCAAGCCGCACGTGGCGCAGCGCTTTGCCACCTGGGGGCACGTGTGGGAGGACGTCTCCGGCGCGGGCTATCAGCAGACGCGCGCACTGAGCGCGGCCGCCTCCGGCGGTCTGTTCGGACAGGGCGCGGGCTGCGGCTGGCTGAAAAACATCTTCGCCGCGAACACCGACATGGTCTTCGGCGTCCTGTGTGAGGAGCTCGGCCTGATCGTGGCGCTGTGTGCGATGCTGGCCATCATCGCGCTGGCCATCTTCACCGTCAAAAACGCGGCACAGGGCCGTTCGTCGTATTACGTCATCGCCGGCTGCGCCACCGTAACGCTCATGCTCGTGCAGATGTCGCTCAACGTGTTCGGCGTGCTGGACATTCTGCCGTTCACGGGCGTGACGTTCCCGTTCGTGTCCAAGGGCGGGTCGAGTATGCTCTCGTGCTGGATGCTGCTGGCCTACATCAAGGCGGCCGACACCCGGCGCGGCGCAAGCTTCGTGGTGCGGCTGCCGTCGCGCAGCAAAAAGGAGGCGCAGGCATGAACAAAGTCAAACGCCGCGCCATGAGCGCGCTGCTCGTCGCCGTGCTGGTGCTCGGCGGCATCGGCGTGTACATCGTGCGCTATATCGAACACGGCGCTGAGTGGGCGACCTTTGCCGCCAACAGCAGCGTCTACACCAGCGGCGTGCTCAACACCGGCACACTCACCGACCGCAGCGGCGTTGTGCTTGCGACCGCCAACGGCGGTTCGCGCAGCTACGCCGAGGACGCCGCCGTGCGCAAGGCCTGCTATCAGGCCGTCGGCGACTACGCCGGCAACATCGGCACCGGCGCACTCAAGGCGTTTTCCAAGCAGCTCTCGGGCTACAACCCCATCACCGGCACCTATGCAACCGACGGGCACACCGTCGCGCTCACGCTTGATTCGAGCCTGTGCGTCACGGCCTACGAGGCGCTCGCCGGACGCAAGGGCGCCGTGCTCGTGAGCAATTACAAGACGGGCGAGGTGCTGTGCATGGCCTCCGGGCCGAGCATCGACCCGGCCGTTGACGGCGACGTGCCGGACGGCGCATACATCAACCGCTGCATCAACGGCTCGTTCACGCCGGGCTCGATCTACAAGCTCATCACCTCCGCCGCCGCAATCGAGAACATCAAGGACATCGGCAGCCGCCGCTTCTCCTGCGCGGGCAGCGTTGACGTCGGCGGCGTGACCGTCAAGTGCACAGGCGTGCACGGCAGTCAGACCTTCGAGGACGCGCTGGCAAACTCCTGCAACTGCGCGTTCGCGCAGATCTCGCTCGAGCTCGGCGCGGACACCATCGAGAGCTACGCCAAGAAGCTCGGCTTCCTCGATTCCCAGTCGCTGAGCGGTATCCCGACGATGGCCGGCAGCTTCACCAAGGGCGCGTCCGGCAGCGCGAACCTCGCCTGGTCGGGCATCGGTCAGTACGAGGACCTCATCTGCCCGTACTCCATGCTGCGCTACGTCTCGGCCATCGCCAACGGCGGCAGCGTCGTTGAGCCGTCGCTGCTGCTCGACACGCCCAGCGGCTCGAGCACAACCCTGCTCAGCGCCGCGACTGCCAACAAGCTGCGCGACATGATGAACTACAACGTTTCGGCGCACTACGGCACGAACCGTTTCCCGGGGCTGAATCTCTGCGCCAAGACCGGCACCGCCGAAGTCGGTGACGGCACGTCGCACGCATGGTTCACGGGCTTCCTGCTCGACGATGCGCACCCGTACGCCTTCGTCGTGCTGGTGGAAAACGCCGGCGGCGGTCTGACGAACGCAGGCGCCGTGGCCAACACCGTGCTGCAGGCAGCCGTGAACAAGTAACTTAGGAGTCACACATGATCGATCTATCCGTCCGCGGGCTCGTCAAGGGCTTTGAGCAGGGCAATGACATATTAAAAGGTATCACATTTGACGTCAACGCCGGTGAGCGTGTGGGCATCCTCGGGCGCAACGGCTGCGGCAAGACGACGTTTTTCCGCATCCTCTCGGGCGAGCTGCAGCCCGACGCCGGCACCGTGTCCATCGCCTCCGGGCGGCGGCTGGGGCTGATCTCGCAGATCCCGGTCTACCCCGACGGCTGGACGACGGAGGACGTGCTGCGTGAGGCGCACCGGCGGCTCTATGACATGGAGGCGCGCATGAACGAGCTGACCGCGCGCATGGCGTCCGACAATTCCCCCGCGCTGCTGGCCGAATACGACCGCCTGTCGGAAAACTTCCGCCGCCTCGGCGGATACGACATGGAGCACGAGCGCAACCGCGTCGCCAACGGTCTGGACATCCCGGCCGAGATGCGCGCGCAGCCGTTTGACTCGCTCTCCGGCGGGGAAAAAACGCGCGTGAACCTCGCGCGGCTCATCCTTGAGGACACGGACATCCTCCTGCTCGACGAGCCGACCAACCACCTCGATCTGCGCGCGACCGAGTGGCTTGAGACGTACCTGCTGCATTTCCGCGGCACGGTGCTCGTCATCAGCCACGACCGGTATTTTCTCGACCGCGTCGTGCAGCGCTCGATCGACTTCACGTCCGGCGAGGCCGAATTCTACAGCGGCAACTACAGCTTTTACGTCGTCGAGCGGCAGCGCCGCTTTGACGAGCAGCTCAAAAAATACGAGAAGGATCAGGCCAAGCTCCAGCAGCTCACGGAGGCGGCGGCAAAGCTGCACCTCTGGGCGTTCATGGGCAGCGACAAGCTGCACAAGCGCGCGTTTTCCATCGAAAAGCGCATGGAAAAGCTTGAGACGACCGCCCGGCCGACCGAGGCGCGCAAGCTCAATGTGCACTTCACCGCACAGGAATTTCGCGGTGATGATGTGCTGACCATGGCAGGGCTCGGCAAGCACTACGGCGAGCGCACGCTCTTTCACGATCTCGACCTGACCGTGACCGGCGGCGAGCGCATCGCCCTCATCGGCGACAACGGCGCCGGCAAGACGACGTTTTTGCGCCTCGTCATGAACGAGGAGACGCCGGACACCGGCTGGGTACAGCGCGGGCCGTCGGTGCGCACGGCGTATCTGCCGCAGATCGTGCGCTTTGCCGTGCCGGAGCGCTCCATGCTCGACACGATGCTCTACGAGTGCAAGTGCACGCCGCAGGAGGCGCGCGATCAGCTTGCCGCCTATGGCTTTTGCGGCGAGGACGTGCTCAAGCCCGTGTCGGCGCTCTCGGGCGGCGAGCTCTCGCGGCTGCGGTTGTGTATGCTCATGCGCCGGGAGATCAACTTCCTCATCCTAGACGAGCCGACCAACCACCTCGACATCGCCAGCCGCGAGTGGATCGAGGACGCGCTGAGCGACTACACGCAGGCGCTGCTGTTCGTGTCGCACGACCGGTATTTTATCGAAAAATTCGCCACCCGTATCTGGCTGCTCGAAAACGGCACGATCACGGACTATCGCGGCACCTATGCGGAATTCCGCGAATATCGCGCGCGCCAAACCGCCCTGCAGCAGACGGTCAAGGCCGTCGAGCGAGAAAAGAAGCCCAAGCCGAAGCGCGCCCCGAACACCACGCGTCAGCGCGAGCGCACGGAGCGCGACATTGAAAAGCTGGAGGCACAGCTTGCGGCGCTCGACGCCGAGAGCGAGGCCAACGCCACCGACTATCAGAAGCTCATGGAGCTCGACGAGCAAAAGCAGGCACTCAACACGCAGCTCGAGGCGCTCTATGCGGCATGGGAGGCATTATGCGACTGAAACGGAAATGTTCCACACTGATTGCGCTCCTGCTCATCCTTGCAGGCTGTGTGCTGCGCTTTACGATGCCGGGGCACGACTTTCTGGGCTACACGCTCTGGGGCGCCGCCGTGCTGGTGTTTCTCTTCCCGCGGCTGCACCGCGTGGGGCGCACCGTGCTGGGCGTGCTCGTGTGCGCGGGGCTGATCGTGTTCACGATCTTCGAAATCCCCGTCGTGCGCGACGCGCACACAGACACCGACGCGCACCCCGACACGATCGTCGTGCTCGGCGCGGGCGTCAACGGCAGTACGCCGTCGCTGTCGATGTGCAACCGGCTCGACGCGGCGCTCGCCTATCTGAACGCGAACCCCGCCGCCACGGTCATCGTCTCCGGCGGTCAGGGGCCGGGCGAGGATATCACGGAGGCCAAAGCCATGGCCGACTACCTCACGGCGCACGGCATCGACAGCGCGCGCATCGTGCAGGAGGACCGCTCGCGCACCACACGCGAGAACCTGGAAAATTCGTTTGCCATCCTCCGCGCACGCGGCGGAGACCCCGCCGACGGCGTCGGCATCGTGACGAGCGAATACCACCTCTACCGCGCCAAGCGTATGGCGCGCTCTCTGGGCGCTGATCCCGCCGGCATCGCCGCCGAGACGACGCTCAAGACCATGCGCATCAATTACTTCATCCGCGAGGCCGTCGCCGCCGCGTACATGCAGCTGGCCGGCACGCTCTACTGAGAGGAGCCCTATGGAAAAAGTCAACGTATACGACTGGGACAAGACCATCTTCCCCGTGGACAGCACGGTGGCGTTCGTGCGCTGGTGTCTGCGCCGGCACCCCGGCGTGATCTGGCCGCTGCTGCGCACGCTCGCCCTGCTGCCGGGTTACTGGCTCGGCAAGATCAGCAAGACCGCCGTCAAGGAGCGGATGTACGGCTTTCTGCGCCGTGTGCCCGATGTGGACGCGGAGCTCGAGGCGTTCTGGGCAAAAAACTTCCCGCGCGTGAATGCGTGGTATCTCGCGCAGCAGCGCCCGGACGACATCATCATCTCCGCCTCGCCGGAGTTTCTCGTGCGCATCCCGGCGCAGAAGCTCGGCGTGCGGCTGCTGGCCTCGCGCGTGGACAGGCACACCGGCAGGACCGACGGAGAAAACTGCCACGGCGCGGAAAAAGTGCGCCGCCTGCACGAAGCGTATCCCGAGGTGCAGATCGTGGAGTTTTACTCCGACTCCCGCAGCGACAGCCCGCTTGCCGAGCTTGCCGAGCGCGCCTACCTCGTGCACGGGCAGGAACGCACCCCCTGGTGACACAAAGGAGGTTATCTATGTATTGCACATCCGATTACCGCAGCATGGCGCGCCGCGCGCTGAAAAACTTCTGGTGGCTGGCCGTCGGCGTGACGCTGCTGGCGACTGTGCTCGGCGGCGGCACGTCGTCGTTGACCGTGTCGTTCCAGAACTCAGACGTCAGCCGGTACTATCCTGAGGCCGTGCGCCGCTTCACGCACGTCCTTGTGCCGGTCGCCAGCGTGCTCGCCATGGGACAGTTTGTTCTCCGCGGCAGCATCTCGATCGGGCACGACCGCTTCTGCCTGAAGCTCGTCGACGGCGAGCAGGCGCAGTTTGAGGATCTCTTTTCCGCCTTCGACATCTTCGGCAGCGCCTTCGTGCTCAACCTGCTCATCGCGCTCAAGGTGTTCGCGTGGTCGCTGCTGTTCGTCATCCCCGGCATCATCGCCGCATACCGCTACTCGATGGCGACGTATATCATGGCCGAAAACCCGACCATCACGCCGACCGAGGCCATCGAACGCTCCAAGGCGCTCATGGACGGGCGCAAGGGCGACCTGTTCTGCCTCGATCTGAGCTTCATCGGCTGGGCACTGCTGACGGTTCTGACCGCCGGGATCGGGGCGCTGTGGCTCACGCCGTACATGGCCGTGTCACGCGCCGCGTTCTACCGCAGCCTGCCGCGCAGCATGGGCGACCGTGCACCCAACGGCTGGCAGCCGCAGTCCGGCGATCGACCCGACAGCTGCTGGCATCCATAAAACAAAGTCTGGGAAACAGTTTGTCCCCGGCAGCTGCGCTGCCGGGGACAAACACATTTTCAAACGCGATAGCCCGCGTCCTCCCGCACCGGGCAGGACGCGAAGAGCTGGCGCACCGCGCTGTCATACTCCGTCATATCCTGTGCCTTGCGGATGCGGCGCAGCGGACGCTCAGCGTCGGAAAAGCTGCAGCCGAGATAGCGCCACGCCTCCTTCATGCGAAACAGCAGCGCACGCCGGTCGGGAATGCGCGCGCGTGTGGCAGCGTAGAGCCGGTCGTGAAACGCCTGAAACTGCGCTGCGGTCGGCACGGCACCCGTGCGCAGCTGGCCGATCAGGCCGGGATTGGCAGCCAGCCCGCGCCCGAGCATGACGCGCTCCACCGCCGGAAACCGCGCCTGAAACGCGTGCACGGCAGGCGCGTCGAACAGATCGCCGTTGTAGCATACCGGCGCGCGGCTGTGCGCGAGTGCATAGGCGAACGCCTCCAGATCCGGCTGCCCGTGATACTGATCCGCCTGTACGCGCGGGTGCACGATCAGCTCGCGGATCGGGTAATCGTTGTAGAGCTCCAGCAGCGCGGGAAACCCTTCCGCTGTCGTCTTGCCGAGGCGGGTCTTGACCGAGACCGGCAGCGGGCAGGCGGCAAACACGTCGTCAAAAAACTGCCGCAGCAGTTCCGGCTCTGTGAGCAGGCCTGCGCCTTTTTTCTTCGCCGTGACCGTGTTCGACGGGCAGCCGAGGTTGAAGTTCACCTCGTCGTAGCCCATGTCCGCAAGCCGTCCCGCCATCCAGAGGAAATCCTCGGCGCAGTGCCCCATGAGCTGCGGCACGACGTGGATGCCCGCATTGTGTGCCGGGGCGATCTCGCGCAGCTCGCGCGGGGAAAAGGTGCGGTTCGCCGTCGGCGAAAGAAAGGGCGTATAGTAGCTGTCCGCCGCGGGAAAGGTCTGCCGCTGCGCCTGCCGGAACAGGTCACCGGTCACGCCCTCCATCGGCGCGCAGAGAAATTGCATCGTCATCACCTCATCGTTCGGCTCATGATAGCGGAAAATCCGCCGCGCGTCAAGCACAGTCTGCGCATATGAATTATGTAAACCGAAGCCGGCGCATATCCGCGCTCCCCAGCGCATAGGATGAGGGCAGAAAGCCGGAGGTGGTGCAATGCACAAGGTACGCCAAGCCATCAGAAAACACCGGAAACTGCTGAGCGCGTGCGCAATGGTGCTGGCCGTCGCGCTCATGTTCTGGGCGGTGAACAGTCCCGCGATCGTGGGCGTGAGCGCGGCCAAGCGCGTGCTGCCCATCTACAGTGTGCAGCGCGACGACCGCGTCGTGAGCCTGACGTTCGACGCGGCGTGGGGCAACGAGGACACGCAGACGCTCATCGACATCCTCGGCAAATACAACGTACACGCGACGTTTTTCGTCGTCGGCGAGTGGGTGGACAAATATCCGGAGTCGGTCAAGGCGCTCGCGGACGCGGGCAACGAGGTCATGAACCACTCGAGCACGCACCCGCACATGGCGCAGCTCAGCGCCGAGCAGATCGAATCGGAGGTCAACACCTGCGCCGACAAGATCAAAGCCGTCACCGGCACGCGCCCGACGCTGTTTCGCTGCCCCTACGGAGAGTACAACGACACCGTGATCTCCGCGATCAACGCTCTCGGGATGCACGCCGTCCAGTGGGACGTGGATTCGCTCGACTGGAAGGGGCTGAGCGGAGACGAGATCACCTCGCGCGTGCTCACGCGCGTGCAGCCGGGCAGCATCGTGCTGTTTCACAACGCGGCCGAGCACACGCCGGAGGCACTGGCCGGGATCATCGAGGCACTCATCGCCGACGGTTACACGATCCTGCCGGTCTCGCAGATGCTCCTGCCCGGCGACACACATATTGACCCCAACGGACGGCAGTGTCCGGCAGACGCCGACGCGGACACATAAACCAGACAACGAAAGCGGGAGCTGCGCCCCGCTTTCGTTGCATTTTGCGCGCAAAAACGCTATAATGAAGAAAAAATCTCTGCCATACGGCAGCTCAGGAGCAACATATATGGAAAACTTTCAGAAAATCGCCGTCTTGATCGATGCCGACAACACGCAGCTGACCAAACTTGAAGCCGTGCTGCACGAGGTGTCGACCTACGGCCGCATCGTTGTGAAAAAAGCCTACGGCAACTGGCGCAAGGACTCGCTGAAAAACTGGGAATCGGAGCTCAAGCGCCTCGCCATCCGCGCCGAGCAGCAGTTTGACTACGTCACCGGAAAGAACACGACCGACATCGCCATGGTCATCGGGGCCATGGACCTGCTGCACACGAATATGTATGACGCGCTCGTGCTCGTGTCGAGCGACAGCGACTTCACGCCGCTGGCCATCCGGCTGCGCGAGTCGGGGCTGTACATCATCGGCGCGGGCGTGACGACAACGCCGGAGTCATTTAAGAACGCGTGCGACGACTTCATCCTCATCGACTACCTCGCCAAGGCGGACGACAAGCCCGCCGTCGAGCACACGGCCGAGCCCGCCGCCAAAAAGCCCGCAGCGCGCAAGGCGAAAAAGACCGTCCGCAGCGCGAAAAAGCCCGCCACCGCGCCCACACCGGCCGCCGAGCCGGAACCGGCACCGGCCCCCGAACCCGAACCGGCGCCGAAAAAGCCCGACATCCGCGAGATCCACAACCTGCTGCACATCGCCTCCGAGAAGTATCAGGACGCCGACGGCTTTGTCAACGTCAGCTCCTCGGGGCTGTACATCAAGCGCGTCAAGCCCGACTTCAACGTCCGCGCCTACGGCTACAGCAAGCTGCCGGAGCTGCTGGCAGCCTTCCCGAACAAGTACCAGATCAAGCGCTACGAAGGTAAGGGCGGCGCGACGATCATCGCCTATAAATGCCTGTAATATTGAGCATTGAAAAGTCTGATAAGAATGCGTTCAGATATTCAGAATATCTCTTGACTTTTGCTGCCGCGCGCGCTAAAATTCCTCTCCTGATCAGGGGAAACACCGCCGCAAAGCAATCGTTTCTTTCTTCGCTGCCCTGCGTCCGCGCCCCCCGCAACATTCAGGAAGCAAGAAAGAAGGTCTTTTCCTATGACTGCTCAAATCCTCGCCGCCGTCATCTTCGTCGGCATGTTTGCGCTCATCATCATGGACAAATTCGAGCGCCAGTATGTCACGCTCGGCAGTGCGGCACTTGTGCTCGTGGTCGTGTTCGGCATCTGCATGCACAGCTGGGACGCGATCAAAAATGCGCTGAATCTCGGCGCGTTCTTCCGCACCGACTTCTGGTACGGCGCCTCGGAGAGTGCGAGCTCCGGCGTCAACTGGTCGACCATTTTCTTCATCACCGGCATGATGATCATGGTCGAAGGGCTCGGCAAATCCGGGTTCTTCCGCTGGCTGTGCCTGTCGCTGGCCAAAGCCACGCACTATCATGTCGTGCCGCTGCTGGTGTGCTTCATGGCCATGGCCGCGTTTCTGGCCATGTTCATCGACAGCATCACGGTCGTGCTGTTTCTGGCAACCGTCACGCTGGAGCTGGCGCAGATCCTGTGCTTTGACCCCGTCCCGATGATCCTGTCGGAGGTCTTTTGCGCGAACCTCGGCGGCGCTGCCACCATGTGCGGCGATCCCCCCAACATCATCATCGGCACGGCGCTCGGCTATACGTTTACGGACTTCATCCAGAACACCGGCATGATCGTCGGGATCTGCTTTGTGTTCGTGCTGCTGTTTTTCTGGCTGTGCTTCCGCAAGCCGCTCAAGGCGAGTGAGGCTGCCCGTCCGGCAGACGCCGTCTGCCCCGCCCCTGCGACCGCCATCGCCGACCGCAAGGCGTTCATCGCGGATGTGGTCGTGTTTCTCATCGCGGTCGCGCTGCTTGTGACACACGCGCAGACCAGGCTGACCGTCGCGTGCATCGGCGTGATCGTCGCAGCGCTGACGCTGCTCGTGACCGTGTGCACCAACGGCAGCACCGGCGTGAAGGAAGTGCTGCGCGGCGTGGACTACAAGACGCTGCTGTTTTTCATCGGCCTGTTCATCTCCGTCGCGGGACTGGAGCAGACCGGCGTGCTCAAGCTCATCGCGCAGTTCATCTCGAGCATCAGCGGCGGCAGCATCAAGGCCGTCATCGTCATCATCCTGCTGCTCTCGGCCGTGTGCAGTGCGCTGATCGACAACATCCCGTTCGCGGCCACCATGGTGCCGGTCATTCAGTCCATCGCGGCGACGCAGGGCATGGATCTGCGCGTGATCGCCTGGGCACTCTCGCTCGGCACCGACCTCGGCGGCAACGCCACGCCCATCGGCGCGTCGGCCAACGTCGTGGCCACGTCCGTGTCGGCCAAGAGCGGTCACCCCATCAGCTGGGGCAAATACTGCAAATACTGCGTTCCGGCCACCGTACTGGTCATTGCGGTCTCGCTGGGATGCCTGTTTCTGAGATACCTGTGACCCTACTTTGAGAAAGGCGGTAACGCATCATGAAGCAAATCATCGTGACCGTCGGCCGTGAACACGGCAGCGGCGGCAAGTACATCGCCGAACAGCTCGCCAGACAGCTCGGCATCGCGTTTTATGATAAGGAGCTGCTGCTGGCCAGTGTCTTCAACGCCGAGGACGCCGCGCGCTATGACGAGAAGCCGGTGCACCTGCTGTGGTCGCGCCGCATCGGCGAGAACTTCAACGCGCCGGAGGATGCCCTCGCACGCGAGACGTTCGAGCACATTCAGGAGCTTGCTGACAGCGGCGAGTCGTTCGTCGTGCTCGGCCGGTGCTCGGATTATGTGCTGCGCGCCAACCCGAACGCTGTGCACCTGTTCATCGCCGGAAAGCCCGACGTGAAGCGCCGGCGGCTCATGGAGGAAAAATCCCTCACGGCCGATCAGGCTGCGCAGGAGATGCGCCGCGTCGACCGCGACCGCAAGGCCTACCACAACTATTACTGCGACACGAAGTGGGGCGATGCGCGCGGCTACGACCTCGTCGTCAACAGCGGCAAGCTCGGCATCGAGAAAACCGTCGACACGCTCGTGGCCTACGTGCGCGCCTATCAGGCGAAAAACGAAACCGAATAAACTGTGCAACGCCCCGGATGCCGATGCATCCGGGGCGTCTTCGCTTTCGCATCTCGGTGCAGGCGCAAACAGTTCTTGACGAATCGGCAGCGCGGTTATATGATGGCATAAAACTCCATGCATGCGTGCTGCACTGGGAAAAGCCGCAAATGCCGGTGCATGAAGTTTTTGTGCATCATTTCCGGTTGTCCCGCAGGGGCGTGGAAATGGCACATTTCTTTTTTGCATCGCAAAAAGCAGTTTTTCGCCGCAGACCTTGGAAAGGAGCAAGCATGAAAGTATCCCAACTCCCCTACCGGCGCGTGACGCGCGAGGAGATGGCCGCCGGACTCCGGCACGTGATCGAGCGCGTGCGCGGCGCACGGAACGTCGAGGAGATCCTCGAAGCGCGCGCGGAATACCTCTCGCTCAAGACGGAGTACGACACGGCGCAGTCGCTGTCGTATATGCGCTATACGATCAACACCGTCGACCCGTTTTATCTGGCCGAGAAGGACTACTATGACGAGATCGGTCCGGAGATCGAAAACCTCGATCTGCAGTACGCCTGCGCCGTGCTCGACAGTCCGTTTCGGGCAGAGCTCGAGCAGGCGCTCTCGCCGATCCTGCTGCGCAGCATGGAGCTGCAGCGGCGGAGCATGTCGCCGGAGATCGTGGACGACATGGTCGAGGAGAACAAGCTCGTCAGCGAATATGCCCAGCTCATGGCGGGCATGCTCTTCCCCTTCCGGGGCGAACAGCTGCCGCGCCCGATGCTAATGAAATACGCCCGCAGTGCCGACCGCGCCACACGCAGAGAATGCTATGAGGCGCTCGGCACGACGCTGGAAGCACACAGTGAGCAGCTCGATGACATTTTTGACCGGCTTGTGCACGTGCGCGACCGGATGGCCAAAAAGATGGGGTATGAAAACTTCATCGAGCTCGGCTACTGCCGCATGGAGCGCATGTGCTACGATGTGCAGGCCGTGCAGACGTTCCGCGAGAACATCGTGCGCGACATCGTGCCGGTCGTGTCCCGCCTGCGGCTGGAAAGCGCGAAACGTCTCGGCATCGACACGTTCCGGCTCTACGACAACGAGGTCTTTGCCCCCGGCGGCGACCCGACGCCCTGCGGCAAGAAGGCGCTCTTTGCCGCGGCGCAGAAGATGTATGACGCCATGGGCGACGTGCCGGGCGCGTTTTTCCGCATGATGTGCGAAAATGAGGCCTTCGACGTCGATGCACGCCCGAACAAGTGGGGCGGCGGCTACTGCACGGAGTTTGTCAAGTACCATCAGCCGTTCATCCTCGCAAACTTCAACGGCACCTCCGGCGACGTGGACGTCGTGACGCACGAGGCCGGTCACGCGCTCAACGCCTACCTGATCGCGAACAACCGCTTCGCGCTCGAGCTCGGCTGCGGCGGCATGGAGACCGCCGAAACGCACTCGATGAGCATGGAGTTTTTTGTCTGGCCATATCTCGACGGCTTTTTCCCGCAGGCGGGCGACGCGCAGCGCTACCGCTTCCAGCACGCGCTCGACGCGCTCAGCTTTCTGCCCTACGGCACGATGGTGGACGAATTCCAGCACCGCATCTACGCCGAGCCCGATCTCACCCCCGCCGAGCGCAACGCCGTCTGGCTGGAGCTGGAGACGAAGTACCGTCCGTACATCGACCAGCGCGGCATCCCGTATCTCGAGCGCGGCACACGCTGGCAGTACCAGATGCACATCTATGAGACGCCATTTTACTACATTGACTACTGTCTTGCGCAGACAGCGGCGTTCCAGTTCCTGCTCGCGTCGCAGGACGATTATGCCGATGCATTCGCCCGCTACCTGCACCTGTCGGAGCAGGGCGGCGAAAAGCTCTGGACGGAGCTGCTGACCGAAGCCGGCTTCCGCTCCCCGTTTGCGCCAGGCGCGCTCGCGCAGCTGGCAGCGCAGGTCGAGCCGCTCATCCGCCGGCAAAACATCTGAAAAAGGAGGCCCCCCGATGTACGAACTGAATCAGGTATCCGGAAACAGCTACTATATCCAGAGTCCCGCCAAGATCGGTCTCGTGCGCCTCAACGACACCGATGTCTGCCTCATCGACAGCGGCAACGACAAGGAGGCCGGACGCAAGGTGCGCCAGCTGCTCGACCAAAACGGCTGGCACCTGACCGCCATCTACAACACGCACTCCAACGCCGACCACATCGGCGGCAACCAGTACCTGCAAAACCAGACCGGCTGCAAGGTCTACGCCCCCGGCATCGAGTGCGATCTCACGCGCCACCCGCTGCTCGAGCCCGCGTTTCTCTACGGCGGCTATCCGCCGAAGGACCTGCGGCATAAGTTCCTCATGGCCAAGCCCAGCGACGCGCAGGAGCTGACCCCGGCGTGCCTGCCGGAGGGGTTTGAGTGGCTTTCGCTGCCGGGACACTTTTTCGACATGGTGGGCTTTCGCACGCCGGACGACGTGGTGTATCTGGCCGACTGTCTGTCGAGCCGGGAGACACTCGAAAAGTACCAGATCGGTTTCCTTTACGACGTCGCCGCATACCTGAACACGCTGGAAACAGTCAAAACACTCTCTGCCCGCGCATTCGTGCCCGCACACGCCGCGGCTACGGAGGACATTGCACCGCTCGCGCAGTACAACATCGACAAGGTGCTCGAGATCGCGGACATCATCACAGACCTCTGCCGGGAGCCGCAGACGTTCGAGGCAGTCTTGCAGCAGCTGTTCCGGCGCTTTGACCTCGGGATGAACTTCGAGCAGTACGTGCTCGTCGGCAGCACGGTGCGCTCCTACCTCGCGTGGCTCAAAGACAGCGGAAGGCTCTGCGCCGTCTTTGACGACAACCGCCTGCTCTGGCAGCGGGCATGAAATGCATATCAAAAATCTCCGCATCCGATCGGATGCGGAGATTTTTCATTCCAGAAGGCCGTACTTTTCTTTCACACGCGCGAGCTTGCTGAGCAGGGGCTTATACAGCAGGAGCAGAAACACGGCCGTCGCACCCGCGTGAATGAGGTTGAACACGAACCCCGACGCGCAGGTCGCCAACCACAGCTGCCACGAGGGCACGGCGTTGTACATGAGCATGCTCGCCGTGTCGAGCAGCACACCATAGACGATGAGCACCGAGAAAAAGCCGTAGAGCAGCAGCGGCACGAGCTGCACCTTCCGTCCGGAAAACAACACGCCGCCGAGAAAGCCCACGAGCCCGAAACCGAGCATCTGCCACGGCGTCCATGGGCCCTGACCAAAGAAAAAGTTCGAGATCAGGCCCGCCGCCGCGCCGGTGACAAAGCCCGCCTCCGGCGTAAAGGCCACAGCCGTGAGGATCACAATTGCGCACACAGGCTTGCACTGCGGCAGCCAGTAAAACGCCGCGCGCCCGGCCACGGCCAGTGCCGTCATCGTCGCGAGCAGCACGAGCTCGCGCGCCTGCGGCCTGCGGCCTTCAAACCGCAGCACGAACGGCACAAACATCAGCCCCACGAGCAGCAGCGACGTGAGGTAGTACTTCCGCTCGTCCCACACGCATACGAATACCGCCATCAGCGCCGGAATCGCCACGAGCAGGATGCCGAGCGCGGCCCAGGTGCGCCGCGTCAGTCGGTGAGACATTGCACGACCTCCCCGCACAGCACCGCGCCGGGCGCAGCGGTGCGCGCGATGCGCGCGGCCGCCGTGGTGTAAAAATAATTGCCGGAGAAAAATGCCCGCGCGGCGTTTTCCGTCACGACCTCGCCGCGAAAGAGCAGGCCGCAGCGGTCAGCATACTGCGCGCAGAACTCCACATCGTGGCTCACGATGCACACGGCCGCGCCCTGTGCGCAGAGCGCGCGCAAAAGCGCGCCGAAGTCCGCCTTGAACGCGCCATCCATGCCCTTCGTCGGCTCGTCGAGCAGCAGCACGCGCGGCTGCATGAGCAGCACCTTCGCCAGCGCAGCGCGCTGTTGCTCGCCGCCGGAGAGGTCAAAGGGGTGCCGGTCGAGCAGCGGCGCGAGCGCCATCTGCCGCACGACCGTGTCCACCAGCGCGGCGTCCCTGCCGAGCGAAGCGAGATCGGCGCGCACCGTGTCGGCCGCGAAGAGCGTGCGCGGGTCCTGCGGCACGGCGGCGATGCCGTCGCGCAGGGGCTGGAGCGCGCGCTGGCGCTTCCCGTCGAGGTACACGCTGCCGCGGTAGAGCCGCAGCCGCCCGGAGAGCACGCCGAGCGCCGTCGTCTTGCCGCTGCCATTGCTGCCGGTGAGCGCGTAGAGCTCGCCCGGGCGCAGCGTGAGCGAGAAATTGCGCAGCACGTCCGCGCTGCCTTGCGCGTAGCGAAACCAGCCGTCACGCACGGTCAGCACCGGTGGCGCGTCCACGGGCGCGGGCGGTGCGTCCGGCATCGGGCGCGGAGAAAAGCGCTGGAGATACGCCCGGCCCGCGCGCACGGTGAGCGGCAGACGCTCCGTCTCGCCGAGGGCGGCGGCAATGCGCGCCGCCGTGGGCATGGCAGAAAAGATCGCATGACCACGCACCGCGGCCGCCGTCTCCTGCGGCGCACCGGCGGCCAGCAGCCGCCCCCGTTCGAGCACGATGAGATGATCCGCCAGCGGCACGGCCTCCTCCAGCCGCTGCTCAGACAGCAGGATCGTGAGCCCGAGCTCCTCGTTGAGCTTGCGCAGCGTGTGCAAAAACATGCTCGCCGCGATGGGGTCGAGCTGGCTCGTCGGCTCATCCAGAATGAGCACATCCGGCCGCATGACCACGATGGAGGCGAGGTTGAGCATCTGCTTCTGCCCGCCGGAGAGCGTGGCCACGTCCCGGTCAAACCAGTCGGCAATGCCGAAATAGCTCGCCATCTCGGCGACGCGCAGCCGCATGGTTTTTTCGTCGCAGCCGAGGCTCTCGAGCCCGAACGCGAGCTCGTGAAACACCTTGTCCGTCACGATCTGATCATCCGGGTGCTGGAGCACAAAGCCGATGCGCCGCGCCTGCTCGGCAAACGGGATGTCTTTCAAAAGTGCGTCCCCAAAGCGCACCGTGCCGCCGGTCTCACCATGCGGCGTAAGGCAGGTCTTGAGCTGGCGCAGGAGGGTCGACTTGCCGCTGCCGCTCTCGCCGCAGAGCACCGTGACCGCGCCCTCGGGGATCGTGAGCGTGAGATCGTCGAGCGCCGGGCGCGTCTGCCCCGGATAGGAAAATGTCAGATGTTCGAGCGCAAACGACGCCATGTCAGCGCCTCCTTTCCATCGAGCAGCAGCGGCAAAAAGCACAGCAGCGCAAAGCACGCCGCGCACACCGCGCCGAGCGCACCGGCGCTGCCGATGCGCATCGACGGGTAATAGCGCACATACAGCGCACCGCGGCCGATGCCCACGCACACGCCCGCAAGCGCGAGCGCAAGCACGGCGCTGAGCAGGCCGTCGCGCCGGGTGAAGCGGTAGTTGCCGAAATACGTTCTTCTGCCGGCGCCGTAGCCCCGGCTCTTCATGGAGTCCGCCGCCGTGATGCCGCTCTCGAGCGCCCACGAGACGGTGACGGACAGCACACGTGCACCGCTGCGCAGCCGCTGCCACGCACCGCCCTCACGCGCGCCGCAGCCGAGCGACGCCTGTGCCGCAGCGACGGCGCGCATATGCGCCGTGAACTTCGGCACGAAGCGCAGCGCCATGCTCAGCAGCAGGGACATGCTCGGCAGCACGCTGCCGAACACGTACAGATATTTATCCGCCGTCATGACGGCGCTGCAGCACTGAAACCACAGGATCACGGCCGCGAACATCGCCGCCGCAGCCGCGCCGTAGCACAGAGCCTCGCGCGTGATGGGGTTGCCGTTGGGCAGATAGAACAGCATCGTCACGCCCGCGTGGTTAAACAGTGCATTGAGCGCCGCCATCAGCACCAGAAACGGCACGAGCCGGCCGAGCGTCCGCCACAGGCTGCGCCAGCCGCGCAGCTGCGCGCAGTAGCCCAGCGCGCCCAGCAGGCTCAGCGCCAGAAACACCGGGTGCAGCACGAACATCGTCAGCAGCAGCACCGCCGCAAAATAGCAAAAGGTCAGCGCCGGATGCAGCGCCGAAAAAGAATCAGTCATGGTTCTCCTTGCCGGGCGCCGACGTCGCGCCCAAGATCACAGGTATAGCTCCAGACGACGGTGTCGCCGTCGTGCAGCGTATAGCTGCTGCAGCCATAGTCCGGCCAGACGCCGTTGACACTGTACATCCAGCCGGAGAGGCTGCCGCAGTCGAATTCGTAGAGGTTGCCGATGCCCTCGATATAGGCGCTGTTGTATGCAGGCGTCCAGTTCGACTCCATGTGGATGCCCTGCGCCCGGCAGACCCGCTGCAGCACGTCAAACACCGTGTCCCCTTCGGAAAAGGCGACCTCCGTCTCCGGCAGGAGCACGCCGTCGGACGGAATGATCTCCGCCTTTCCGGGGCTCAGATCGTCCATGTGCGCGAGCACCGTGCTGCATTCGATCCGCACCGTGCAGCGCAGCGCGCCGCCTGTATCCGGCTGTCCGCCGCAGGCCGTGCACAGCAACAGCAGCAGGCACAGCAGCAGCCCGAGCGCGCGCCGCTTACCCACGGCGCACCGTCCCGCCGGTGACCGTGAGCGTGGCCGCTGCCGAGGCGAGGCTCTCAGTCTCGTCCGCGGCGGCAAGCACCGCGTCCGTCACCGTCAGCGCCGACTCCGTCACACCGTCGGCCAGCCGAAAGTGCAGGCGCACGAGCACGCTGCCGGTCGATGTGGCCAGCGCAGCCCCCTCCTCCGGCAGACACAGCGCACGCGCGCTTCCGGTCTCGTTTGCGCGCGCGGGATCGCTCTCCCACGCCGGGAGACTTCCCATCACGAGCGGGATGTCCCCGTCGTCCGTGCCGAGAAAGGTCAGCTGCGCCGGATCGAAGGCCACGGCGATGCTCGCCGCCCCGTAATGTCCGCCGTCCGGCAGACCGGTCAGCTCCACATCGACTGTGCACACACCGTCGGCATCTGCCGGCGCGCACACGAGTGTCAGCGTGGGATCGACGTCCGCATCGCTCTTTTGCCGCAGCGCGATACACAGCACCACGATCGCCGCGACAAGCAGGACGCTGAGCGCAATGGCAAGATTCTTTTTTGTCCGGAAAGACTTCATGTTTCGTCCTCCTGCGCTGCGGGCAGCGCCGTATCATATACAAAGCTGTCGGCCACCGCGCGCACATCCTGCGCGTCCACGCGGCCGTTGAGATCCGCATCCATCGCCAGCAGCACGTTCGCCGCCGGAGTCGTCTCCCCGGCGCAGGCCGTGCGGATAGCCAGCGCATCCTGCGCGTTGATGGTGCCGTCGCCATTGACATCGCCGACGGTGAGCACGGCGGGCTTCCCGCTTGCCGCGGTGTAGCTTGCCGGGTCGTTGAGCGCGTCATCCGTCACGTCCGGCGCGAAGAGCCACACCCACGTCGGCGTGCCGCTGCGCTCGGACAAAACGGGGCTGTAGAGCAGCTGCGTCCCGTCGGAAAACGTGACGGTGCTGTCCGCCGACGCATCCGGCGGGCGCACCGCGACCGTACGGTATCCTGCCAGGATGAGGCCGCTGCCGTCCGCCGTGCAGAGCACACGCGCGATCGACGCGCCGGGTTCGGCAGGTGTCTCGACCGTGGGCGTGTCCGTCTCCTGATAGAGGCTGCTCTGCCCGCGGCGCAGACGCGACACGGCCACAAGCGCATACACCGCCTGCTCGGTGGCAAGGCTGTTCACGCTGCCGGAGGCCGTGTGGCGAAAGGCGGCCGCATCCGCATCATAAAACGTCAGCAGCGCATCGACCGCCGAGCCGCCACCCTTGACAAAGCGGCTGTCCGTGTCCGGATCAATGCCCAGCGCCGTGCACGCGACGATGACCTGCGCGGCGCTCTCGGCGTTCACAACACCGGATGAAGCGAAGTCCCCGTCGCCGGTCTGCATCGCCGAGAGCACATCCAGACCGCGCGTCACGGCCGCCGCAACCGCCGCCTCGGAGCGGTAGGCCGCCAGCGCCTGCAGCGCCATGGCCGTCATGTCCGGGTCGGCAGCAGAGCCGCCGAACGCCCAGCCGCCGCCGGAGCACTCGGCGCTCAGGATCGCATCCACGCACTGACGGCGCACCGCGCTGCCGGGCAGGTAATTGCGGCTGTCGAGCGCGAGCAGCGCGAAGATGGGCCCGTTGATGCCCTGATTGCTCACCCATGCAAAATCCGCATACGGCGCGGTCAAATCGCACCCGCCGACCTGCGCCGCGTCGCGCCCGATGGCGGACAGGGCGAGGATGACGCGCGAATTGTCCGTGGACTTGTAGGCGTTGAGCGCGCCGTCGCGCCCGGACGCCGCCGTCAGCTCCGGCACTTTGGCCGCGAGGTCTGCGTAATAGCGCGCAAAATAGTCGCTGTCCGCGGTGAAATAGCCGCCGCGCGCGAGACCAAGCACCGTCCACTCATCACCATAGCCCGGCGACGGGACGGCGGAAGCCTGCCGCGCCAGCGCAGCCGAGAGTACAGGCTGCACATCCGCAGCCTGTGCCGCCGGGACCGGCAGCACCGTGCAGATGAGCACCAGCGCCAGGATCAGTGCCAAAGATCGTTTGTCAGCTTTCATCGTTTGCCTCCCAAGCGGATAGCGAAAGCACGCAGCGCACTGCGCGCACCTGCTTTGAAATCACGCATCATTATAACAGCCGCCCACTGCAAAATCAACGCTCTGCGACATTTCCCGCACCGGGAAACCGTGCTTTTTTCCGGATACTTTGCTGCGGCGGCTTTTGCGCATTTTCCCGCGCGCGCCGTGATACGATAGCACCATGGACGTCATCTATCTCGATCGCCTGTTCGGGCTCAATCTGCTGCTCGACTACTGCCTTATGCTCGCGTCCGCACGCGTATGCGGCGTGGTGCTGCACCGCGCTCGGTATCTGCTCGCAGCGCTCACGGGCGCGCTGTACGCAGCGCTCATGGTGCTGCCCGGGTGCGGCTGGCTCGGCAGCGGCGCGATGAAGCTCGCGCTCGGCGCGGCCATGGCACTCATCGCCTTCGGCGGCGAGGCGCACTGGGCGCGGTGCGCGGTGGTGTTTTTCGCGGTTTCCGCCGCGTTCGGCGGCGCGGTATACGCAGCGAGCATGCTCGCGGGCGTGTCGCCGGGCAGCGGTGCGCTCGTGACGGTATCCGGCCGGGTGCTGGTGCTGTCGTTTGCCGTGTGCTATGCGGCCGTGTCGACGGTGTTCCGGCGGCGGGCAAAGACTGCCGCGCGCGAAGTGCGCACCGTGACGGTCACACTCGCCGGACGCAGTACGACCGTCCGCGCTCTGCGCGACAGCGGAAACGACCTGCATGACCCGGTGTCCGGTCTGCCGGCGGCCGTGGTCGAGCGCGCGGCGGTGCTGCCGCTGTTTCCGGCGCTGCACGCGCTTCCGGACGACGCGGTGCAGACGCTGACGGTGCTCGGCGCGCTGCCGGAATGCACCGGTCGGGTCGTGCTGCTGCCGTACCGCGCGGTGGGCGTGCCGGGTGCGCTGCTGCCGGCGTTCCGACCGGACAGCGTGATGATCGATGGCGCGCCGGAGCCGATGCTGCTGGCCCTGAGCGCGCAGGCACTCACATCCGACGGGGCATTTTCCATGGTGCTGCCGCCAAAAAGCTGAGGAGGGGTTTTTGTGCCGAAATTATCGGAAAGACTGCGTATGCTCTGGATGGTGCTGCGGCTGCGGCTGCGCGGCGGTGCGCCGGGGGTATTTTACATCGGCGGGAGCGATACCATGCCCGCCCCGCTCGAGCGTGAGGCCGAGCAGCGGGCCATCCGCGCACTCACCGCCGGGAGCGAGGACGCCGCGTCCCTGCTCATCGAGCATAACCTGCGGCTGGTGGTGTACATCGCGCGCCGGTTTGAAAACACCGGCATCCACATCGAGGATCTGATCTCGATCGGCACGATCGGTCTCGTCAAGGCCATCCACACCTTCAAGCCGGACAAGAACATCAAGCTTGCGACCTACGCCTCGCGATGCATCGAAAACGAGATCCTCATGTATCTGCGCAAATGCAGCGCGCAGAAAACGGAGGTGAGCATCGACGAGCCGCTCAACACCGACTGGGACGGCAACGAGCTGCTGCTCTCGGACATCCTCGGCACGGACGCCGACGCCGTGAGCCGCCCGCTCGAGGACGACGCCGAGCGCACCATGCTCCTGCACGCCATCGAGACGCTGTGCGAGCGCGACCGGCGCATCATCCTGCTGCGCTTCGGCATCGGTGGCACGCACGAGGCGACGCAAAAGGAGGTCGCAGACCTGCTCGGCATCTCGCAGAGCTACATCAGCCGGCTCGAAAAGCGCATCATCGCGCACCTGCGTCAGGAGATGCTCCGGCAGATGCAGTGCTGAAAACGTCCAAAGCGGCGGCTCCGGTCAGAGCCGCCGCTTCGTTTCTCATTTTTTCACGCGGCACTGAATGCGCTGCACACCGCAAAAGAGCAGAAACACCACGAGATCGACCACCACGACGCTCGCGCCGGACGGCGTCTCGAACACGTAGGACAGCACCATGCCGAGCAGGAAATTCACCACCGACACCACGGCCGCGCAGATCGTGACCGAGCGGAACGTGCCGAACACGCGCATTGCCGTCAGCGCCGGGAAGATGATGAGGCTCGAGATGAGCAGCGCGCCCATCATGCGCATACCGAGCACGATCGTGACCGCCGTGAGCACCGCCAGAAGCATATTGTACGCCTGCGTGTGCACACCGGTCGCGCGCGAGAACGTCTCGTCAAAGGTGACGGCGAAAATGCGCGGATAGCACAGCACGAACAGCGCCAGCACCGCCGCCGACAAAATCAGGCTCAGGCGCAGGTCGGCCGACGACAGCGACAGGATGCTGCCGAACATATAGTTATTCACGTCGGTATTCATGCCGCTCGTGACGGATACGGTCATCACGCCGATGGCCAGTGCGCTGCTCGAGAGCAGCGCGATCGCCGCATCCCCCTTGAGCTTGCCGCTCTGCGACAGGCGCAGCAGCAAAAACGCCGCCACGACCACGACCGGCACCGCCACCGCCAGCGGTGCGAGATTGAACGCCGCTGCGATCGCAAGCGCGCCGAAGCCGACGTGACTGAGCCCGTCGCCGATCATGGAGTAGCGCTTGAGCACGAGCGACACGCCCAGAAGCGATGCGCACAGCGACACCAGCACGCCCACCACGAGCGCGCGCACGAGAAACGGATACGACAGCATCTCCAGAATGATCTTCATACCTTCCGCCCTCCCAGAAACCGGCGCGCGGCATCGCTCTGCTTATAGTCCGCCGCCGTGCCGTAAAACAGCTGCCGGTGCCCGAGGTGCAGCACGTGCGTGGCATAGCGCAGCGCGGCGTCAATGTCGTGCGTAACCATGATGACGGTGATGTCGTTGCAGAGGTTCACAAGCTTGATGAGGTTATACAGTTCCCCCGTCGCCACGGGGTCAAGCCCCGTGACCGGCTCGTCGAGCAGGAGGAGCTTGCGCGTGGCGCACAGGGCGCGCGCGAGCAGCACGCGCTGCTGCTGGCCGCCGGAGAGCGCCTGATAGCTGTGGTGCGCCAGATCCTCGATGCCCATGCGCTCCATGTTCTCCTGCGCACGGGCGCGGTCGGCCCGCGAATAAAACGCGCGGCCGCGCATCTGGTTGATGCAGCCCGAGCGCACGACCTCCGCCACGCTTGCCGGAAAGTCGCGCTGGAGCTGTGTCTGCTGCGGCAGATAGCCGATCTCGTTGCGCACGAGCCCGTCGCCGAGCGTGATGCTGCCCTGCTCCGGCGCCTTGAGACCGAGCAGTCCCTTGATGAGCGTGGACTTGCCCGAGCCGTTTTCGCCGACCACACACAGCAGATCGCCGCGCGAGACCGTGAAGTTCACGTCGCGCAGCACCGTCTGCCCGTCATAGCCGAGACAGACGTGTTCACAAGTAATGAGTGCCATTCAGTTCAATGCCTCCCGCAGCGCCTGTACGTTGTGCTCCATGAGCTGCAAATACGTTGCGCCGTTTGCAAATGCCTGCGCCGTCACGTTGTGACAGGTCGCAAACTCCAGTTTTTTCGCGCCCGTGGCCTCACAGATCGTGTCGGCGAGCTTGCCGTTTGACAGCTCGATCGTGAACACGACCGGGATGCCCTCCGCGCGCACCTTGTCGATCAGAAATGCCACCGTGGCAGCCGACGGCTCGGCCGCGTCCGCGCAGCCGGGATAGGCCGCATAGTAGTCCAGTCCATAGGCGTCGGCAAAGTACCGCAGTGGGAACCGATCTGCAAAAACCACCGTTTTTCGCGCAGCATTCTCCACTACATCCTGAAATTCCGCGTCAAGGCGGTCAAGCTGCTCCACATAGTCCCCACAGCGCTGCGCATACTGCGCCGCGTGCGCGCTGTCCGCCGCTGAGAACGTGTCGCAGAGCTTTTGGCAGATGCGCGCGGCGTTGCGCGGAGACGTCCAGACGTGCTCATCGAGCTCTTCCTCGTCCTCGTCCTCCTCATCATGGTCGTGGCCGTGCCGTTCGGCCTGCATTCCCTCGACGGTCTCCTCGTGCAGCAGCTCGACGCAGTCCATGAGCGTCACGACACGCAGATCGGGGTTATCCACTCCCTCGAGCACCGTCTGCACCCACGCATCCGACTCGCCGCCGACGTAGATGAACACATCGGCATTGCGGATGGCGATGATGTCCTTCGGCGTGGGCTCATAGGCGTGCACCTCGCAGCCGGGGCGCAGCAGCATCGTGACCGACACATCGTCCCCGCCGACCTGCCGCGCAAAGTCATAGGGCGCAAAGATCGTCGTGACGACATGGAGCTTGCCGTCGTCAGCATCCGGATTTTTCTGCACCGCGCAGCCGGACAGCGCCGACACCGCCAGCACAGCCGAGAGCAGCACACATAAGATCTTACGCATGGCCGCCCCGCTTTCCGCCGCAGGCGGCGCAGGTACCATAGATCGTCGTGCTGCGGCCGTCGACCGTGAAGCCGGCCGCGCGCAGCAGGTCCGACTGCAGCGCATCGGACACACCTTCATCCAGATGGATCAGCCGTCCACAATCGACGCATTTGAGGTGCAGGTGCGCGTCGCAATGGCCGGGGTCCATGGCCTGATAGGTCGCGCTGCCGCCGCTCTCGGGCGCGAAGCGGCGCACCGTGCCCTCCTCGACCAGCCGATCAAGCGCGCGGTAGACCGTGCTGCGGCCGGGGGCCTCGTCGCCCATGGCTGTGAGCAGCTGCTCGACCGTGAACTGCTCGTCCGCGTGCGCAGACAAAAACGCCAGCAGCGCACAGCGCTGCTGCGTGTGATAACTGTTTCGCATGATTCGCCTCCAAATCGGGAATCAGTCCCGAATTCAAACCGTAGCATACACGCACTTTGCCCGTCTGTCAAGGGAAAACTGCAAAAATCCCGCCGGACGCAATGTCCGGCGGGATTTCCGACTTCCGATTCAGGCAAGGGCGGCTTCCGGCTCGCCCGCATCACCGAGCGCATCACTGATGAACTGCGGCACCTGTTCGCGCGTCATACCCAGCGCAACGGCCAGCTCCCCGTGGAGCATCTCCTCGGCGCGCTTCATATAGCGCTCATCGACGAGGCCGAGCTTCTTGCCGCGCTCGATCATCCGGCAGCGCTTGGCGCGCACGTCCTTGATCAGCTGCAGAAGGTCAGCACAGGTATAGTTCTGGAGGCAGTGCTGATAGTGCTCATTGAGAAAACGGAGATTGGCGTTTTCATAGACCTCCGCGGTCATCGACGGGATGCGGTCAATGAGCGCCAGCGCCTCCTCGCGCGAGATCACCGGGCGCATGAACACCTTGCTGTCCACCGGCGTGAACACCTTCCCCTCGCGGTAAATGGGCGCAAGCGTATAGTAATCGCGGTGCTTGTCCACACCGGAGATCTTCGGCGTGCCGATCTCCTCCACGCGGCAGACGCCCTCGTTTCCATACACGATCAATTGACCAATCTCGTACATTTGACTATCCTTTCCTCCGCCAAGCCTCAAAAACAAACAAATCGGGCGGCCATGCGGCCGCACTGCGGCCGCAAACCTGCCCCCTTGAAGTAGTGTAACACAAATTTTGAGAAAATGTAAGCTTTTTTTCATTTAGGTCTTGATTTTTTTGTGAAACCGGATAGAATAAACAATTTACAGAGCAAAACGACGCAATGGGCGCGCACATTTGCCGCCAAAGGGAGGAAGAACGGAATGCAGATCGAATGGCGCCGTATCTGGAAGGTGCTGCTGGGCTGTGTGTGCACCGCCGCCGGTATCGCCCTGCTCGCCTGCGGGCAGCTCGGCTGGGGTCTTACCGCGCTGGAGGCGGCCGTGCTGCTGCTCGCATTGCAGTACGCACCGCGCGGCACACGGCTTTGGAAAACGTGGTGGTTCGTGGAGCTGGTGCTCGCGCTCGCCGTCACGGCGGGATGTGCAGGCGTCGCCACCGTCCGCGAGATGCGCTCGCCGGCGCAGGCCGTCGTCATCACGACCGAGCACAACGTGCCGCCCGAGACCGCAGTGCCGGTGCCGACCGCCGCACCCAAACAGCCGCAGACGACCGCCGCAGTGGATGCCGCCTACATCGGCAACCGCAACTCCATGAAATATCACCGCGCCGGCTGCAGATACGCAGCGCAGATCAAAGCGGAAAACTGCATCGCCTTTGACAGTGCCGAGCAGGCGCTGACCGCGGGCTACACACCCTGCGGCGCGTGCAAGCCGTAAACAGCAGAAAACCGCGCTCCCGTGTTTCGGGAGCGCGGTTTTTAAGTCTGTCAAAAAGTGTTGCTTTTGGGAAAAGGGGTTTGCGGCCTGACTGCAGCTTACGCCTGCAGATCCGGATAGAGCGGGAAGCGCGCGCACAGGTCGAGCACCTGCGCCCGCACGGACGCAACGGCGTCCTCGCCCTCATCGACCAAACGGCAGATGAACGCGCCGATCTGACGCATCTCCTCCTCGCCCATGCCGCGGGTCGTGACGGCCGGCGTACCCAGACGCACGCCGCTCGTGACGCGCACGGACTGCGTCTCGTTCGGGATGGTGTTCTTGTTGGCGGTGATGTTCGCCGCGTCGAGCAGATCCTGCATCTGTGCACCGGTGCGGCCGCGGCTGAAAACGTCGGCCAGCATGAGGTGGTTGTCCGTGCCGCCGGAGACCAGACGGATGCCGCCCTGCTGCAGCGTCTCGGCGAGCACGGCGGCATTTCGGACCACCTGCTGCTGATAGGTGCGGAAGGCCGGCTGCAGCGCCTCACCGAAGCAGACCGCCTTGCCGGCGATGACGTGCATGAGCGGGCCGCCCTGCGTGCCGGGGAAAACGGCGCTGTCGATCTTTTTTGCCAGCTCGTCGCGGCAGAGGATGATCGCACCGCGCGGGCCGCGCAGCGTCTTGTGCGTCGTGCAGGTGACGACGTCGGCATACGGCACGGGGCTCGGGTGCACGCCCGCAGCGACCAGACCGCCGATGTGCGCCATGTCGACCATCAGGTACGCGCCGACGGAATCGGCGACCTCACGGAAGCGCGCAAAGTCGATCACGCGCGGATAAGCGCTCGCACCGGCGATGATGAGCTTTGGGCGGACCTCCTCGGCCGTGCGCGCAAGCGCCTCGTAGTCGATGATCTCGGTCTCGGGGTCAACGCCGTAGAAATGCGCCTCAAAATATTTCCCGGACAAAGATGCCTTGCTGCCGTGCGTCAGATGTCCACCGTGAGAGAGGTTCATGCCGAGGATCCGGTCGCCCGGCTGCAGCAGCGCCGCATACACGGCCATATTCGCCTGCGAGCCGGAGTGCGGCTGGACGTTTGCGTGGTCCGCGCCGAACAGCCGCGTCACGCGCTCGATCGCCAGACGCTCGACCTCATCGACGTACGCACAGCCGCCGTAGTAGCGCGCGCCGGGATAGCCCTCGGCGTATTTGTTCGTCAGGTGGCTGCCAACAGCCTCCATGACGGCCTGACTCGTGAAATTCTCGGACGCGATCAGCTCCAGATGGTCGCGCTGGCGCTCCAGCTCGCGCGCCATGGAAGCATACAGCTCCGGGTCTGCCTGCATCAGGTGTGCATAATCCATATCGGGAACCTCCGTTATTGTCAATTTTCGCCCTATTAGTGTATCATGGATCCCATGTATTTTACAAGTGGACGCGGCATAGATTAAAGTATCCCGTTTTTCTCCGAGGTGAGGCAAGTTGAACAAATGGAGCGCGCTGCGCCCGTATCTTTTCTTCGTCGTGCTCGCGCTGGCCGTCGGCGGCGCGGCAGGTGCCGCCGCACGCGCGGGCATGGACGCCTACGACCTGCTGACAAAGCCGCCTGCCACACCGCCGGACTGGCTGTTTCCGGTCGTGTGGACGCTGCTCTATCTGCTCATGGGCATCGCCATGGGGCGCGTCTGGCGCGCCGCCTCCGGCAGTGCGCGCAGGCAGGCAGCCGCACTCTGGTGCGTCCAGCTCGGCGTCAACGGTTTTTGGCCGGTGGTGTTTTTCCTGTGGCAGGAGCACGGCGCGGCGTTTTTCCTGCTCGCGGGGCTGATCGCGCTCGTACTGGCGATGAGTGCACAGTTTTCCCGCCGCGATTCGGCGGCCGCGTGGCTGTGCGCGCCGTACCTCCTGTGGCTGCTGTTCGCGGCGTACCTGAACCTCGGCGTCTGGCTGCTCAACCGGTGAAGTCTGGGTAAAGTTCCTGCAAAGATTGTGTTTGCATGGGGCAACAGATTGTGGTAAACTGCCCCAGAGGAGGGAAGCATCCCATGAAAAAACCAATCAAGATCATTCTGATCGTCCTGGCTGTTATCGTCGGTCTGTTCGCCGCGCTGCTCATCTGGCTGACCGCCACGCAGCTCAACGTCAAGACGGAGACCGCCGTCGTGACGCGCGGTGACAACAGCACCGCCGCCTTCGCCCCGGGCGACGAGGTGTCCATCCTGTCGTGGAACGTTGGCTATGCCGGTCTGGGCGAAGAGTCCGACTTCTTTATGGACGGCGGCAAGCAGACCCGCGCGCCGAGCAAGGCCATCGTGGAGAAGAACATGGACGGCATCGTCGCGACCGTGCAGGACATGGCCGCCGACTTCACGTTCCTGCAGGAGATCGACGCCGGCCCCTCGACCCATGCCTACGGCATTGAGGAGGCAGGCCGCCTGCGCACCGAGACGCAGCTGGACAGTGCACACGCCCTGAACTACAAGTGCGCCTTCGTGCCCTACCCCATCCCGCCGATCGGCCGGGTGAACACGGGGCTCATGACGCTCTCGACCGCACCCATCGCCTCGGCCGAGCGCATCGCGCTGCCGAGCCCGTTCAAGTGGCCGGTGTCGGTGGCAAACCTCAAGCGCTGCCTCATGCCCGTATACATCGACCTTGAGGGCACGGATGCGCAGCTCGTGCTCGTCAACCTCCACCTCGAGGCATATGACGACGGCGAGGGCAAGGCCGCACAGACCGCCGCGCTCACGTCGTTCCTCGAGCAGGAATACGCCAAGGGCAACTACGTCATCGCCGGCGGCGACTTCAACCAGACCTTCCCCGGCGGGCTGGACAAGTACCCGATCAAAAACGATGATCTCTGGACGCCCGGCATGCTCGACGACAGCATGCTGCCCGACGGCTGGCACTTCGCGTATGACACGTCCGTGCCGAGCTGCCGCCTCGACAACCAGCCCTACGACGCTGAGAGCGAGGCCACGCAGCACTACGTCATCGACGGCTTTATCCTCTCGCCGAACGTGGAGCTCACGGGCGTGCAGACGCAAAACGACGGCTTCCGCTTCTCCGACCACAACCCCGTGCTGCTGAGCATCCGCCTGAAATAAGCACAATATTGCAAACGCCCGCTTCCGGTAGGAAGCGGGCGTTAGACTGTCAAAAAGTATTACTTTTTGACAAAGAGGTTTTTGCCGAGCTGAATGCCCGCTTCCAGTCGGAAGCGGGCATTCATTTTATTTATTCTGCGCGTTTTATTCTGCGCCGGTGATGCGCAGCTCACGGCAGGAGCCGGGGCCGAAGCGCGCCTCCATCGCCTGCCGGTAGGCGGGAAAGGCAGTACACGGCATGAGCGCCTGCACGCCCCCGGCAAAGCCGCCGCCATGCACGCGCCACGCACCCACCCCGTCGAGCAGCGCCGACGCACAGGCAAGCCCCCGCGCAAGCCGGTCGTCCCCGCCGGGAACCTGGATATTGCGCAGCAGCTGCTCCGACGAGCGGCCGGAGGCGTTCATGAGGCGCAGATATTCCCCCGCATCCCGGCGCGCAAGCGCATCACGCATCTGCGGCACGCGCGCGTTTTCTGCGAAAAAGTGTGCCGCGCGGTCGTCGGCAAGCCCCGGCTGCCGGTGGGCGAAAAAGTCAGCCGGGTCGACCTGTGAGAGCGTCTCGGCGCCGAAGCGCCGTGCAACGCTGTGCATATCGGCCGGGATCGCGGCGTAGGCCGCCGTCAGCCCTGCGTGGCTGCCGCCGGTGTCCGTCAGGCTGAGCGTGAGCCCCATGGCTGCAAACGGCGCCGCGACCGGAAGGATCTCCCCTGCGGCCAGATCGAGATACACCGCGCCGCTGCGCGCGCACGCCATCTGATCCATGAGGCCGGAGGGCTTTCCGAAGTGCCGGTTTTCCGCCTGCTGACCGAAGCGGGCGAGCTGCTCCGGCGTGAACGCGCCGCCGTTATAGAGCGCGTTGAAGATGCGGCCGACGAGGATCTCGAACGCGGCCGAGGACGACAGGCCGCCGCCTGTGCGCAGCGCAGAGGAAGCCCACGCCTCGAAGCCGCCGATCTGCCCGCCGGCTTCCAGAATGGCCGCCGCCACGCCGCGCACGAGCGCCCACGGCTTGCCATAGGCGCGCGGGTCAACGCTCAGATCGTCGAGCGAAACGGTGAACGGACGGTAGCCCCGTGAGTGGATGCACACGCGGCGGTCACGGCGGCGCGCGGCGCGCGCGCGGATGCCCACGTCCACGGACGCCGCCAGCACGCGCCCGAGCTGGTGGTCGGTATGATTCCCGGCCAGCTCCGTACGGCCGGGGGCAAAAAATCGCTGCATGGTGTCCTCCTGATCCGATAAAAAGGCCGGCAGGCAAGCTGCCCGCCGGCTTCCCTGCTTGTCAACGAACCTCGTAGAGTTTGCGCCCGCAGGCGCAAAGAAAATCCAATCATTTTCTCCGGCGACATGTGCGGCGGAGAAAATACTTCTCGGCCTGCAAACGTGCGCGCCGTTTGCCTTGGGCGGACGGCGCGTGCGCTGCAGTCAGGCCGTAAACCCTTTTGTCAGAAAGTAATACTTTCTGACAGTCTAAAAGGCCGGCAGGCAAACTGCCCGCCGACCTGACTGTGCAGAAAAACTCAGTGCTTGCGCGCGAGCACCCGCTCGATGCCGCGCACAACGCCGGCAGCATCCACGCCGTATTTGGCGAGAAGCTCGGTGTACTTGCCGGTCTCGGTGAACGTGTCGGGAATGCCGACAAACTCCGTCGGCGCAGCCGCGCCGCCCCATGCGAGCACCTCCGCCACGGCGCTGCCGAGGCCGCCGTAGATGTTGTGCTCCTCAGCGGTAACGATCGCGCCCGTCTCCTGCGCGCAGCGCAGGATGAGCTCACGGTCAATGGGCTTGATGGAGTACATGTCCACCACACGCACGGACACGCCGCGCTCGGCCATCTGCTCGGCCGCCTCGAGCGCCTTGTGCACAAGGATGCCGCAGGCGATGACGGTCACGTCCGTGCCGTCGCGCACGATTGCGCCCTTGCCGCACTCGAACTTCGTGTTCTCGTCATACAGATCCGGGTACACGTCGCGCGACAGGCGCAGGTACATCGGGCCGTAGGTGTCGACGGCGTACTTCGTCGCCCAGCGGGTGCTGGCCGCGTCCGACGGGACGAGCACGGTCATGTTCGGCAGCGAGCGCATGACGGCGATGTCCTCGGTGGCGTGATGCGTCGCGCCGTCGAGTGCGTCGGACATGCCGCAATAGGCGCCGCCGAACTTCACGTTCAGGTTGCCGTAGCACACCTGCGCACGCGCCGAGATGAGACCCAGCGTCGTGAGAAAGACGGTAAACGTGTTCACGAACGGGATCTTGCCGGTTGTGGAAAGACCCGCCGCCGTGGCGACCATATCCGACTCGGCAATGCCCATGTTGAAATGCCGCTCGGGGTGCGCCTTGGCGAAAATGCCGCTCTTGGTAGAGCCGGACAGGTCGGCATCGAGCACGACGATATTCTCATTGGTATCGCCGAGCTCGGCGAGCACAGTGCCGTATACTTCACGAATGGATTTTCCCATCAGACGTTCCCTCCCAGTTCCTGCATTGCCTGCGCGAATTCCGCGTCCGGAATGGCCTTGCCGTGCCAAGCGGCCTTGCCCTCCATAAAGGACACGCCCTTGCCCTTGACCGTGTCGGCCAGGATCACAGTCGGCACGCCCTTGCAGGCGGCGGCAGCGTCGAGCGCGGCATCCAGCGCGGTCAGGTCGTGCCCGTCGCAGCGCAGCACGTTCCAGCCGAAGGCGCGCCACTTGCCGGGCAGGTCGCGCAGCGGCATGATCTCATCGGTCGTGCCGTCGAGCTGCACCTTGTTCCAGTCGACGATGGCGGTGAGATTGTCGAGGCCGAACTTCACGGCCGAGGCAGCAGCCTCCCAGACGGCGCCCTCATCGAGCTCGCCGTCGCCGAGCACGGCATACACGCGCGCGTCGGACTGATTGAGCTTCAGGCCGAGGGCGATGCCCTGCGCCGCGGCGAGACCGATGCCCAGCGGGCCGGACGGCATGTCCACGCCCGGCGTGCGCATGCACGGGTGACCCTGCAGCGGGCTGCCGGTCTGGCGCAGCGTGTTCATGCTCTCGATGGGCAGAAAGCCCTTACCGATCAGGTTGCGGTAGAGCATGGGCGCAGCGTGCCCCTTGCAGAGCACAAGGCGGTCGCGATTCGGGTCGTCGGGGTGCGCGGCGTCGACATGCATCCGCTGCTGGTACAGCAGCGTGAGAATCTCACAGGCAGACAGGCTGCCGCCCGGGTGGCCGGACTGTGCGCCGTGAATGGCCGTGAGTACGTCGATCCGATACTGACGGCAGAGCTCCTGGAGCTCAGCCGTGCGTTCCGGTGTCAAAGACATGGTAATTGTCCTCCTGTTTTGTGTTACATTATTAAGATACAACGACCGTATTTTGATGTCAACGGCACGAACTGGTTTTTTCGTGCCTTTTCCCTTGTTAATTTAATAATCGTTGCTTTCGCGCGGAACAATGGCTATAATTGAAAAGAATATATTTTGTTGTCTGCATCCCGCAGACCCATTCAGGAGGCGAGGTCAATGGACCCCAACAAGACGCTGAACATGACCATGCTCTGCGATTTTTATGAGCTGACGATGGGCAACGGCTATCTCGACCACAACATGCAGGATCGCATCACCTACTTCGATGTATTCTTCCGCAGCGTGCCCGACGACGGCGGCTACGCCATCGCCGCCGGTCTCGAGCAGATCATCGACTACATTCAGAACCTGCACTTCACCGACGAGGACATTGCCTATCTGCGCGGCCGGAAGCTGTTCAGCGAGGCATTTCTGGACTATCTGAAAAACTTCCACTTCACCGGCGACATCTGGGCCGTGCCGGAGGGTACGCCCGTGTTCCCGCGTGAGCCGCTCATCACGGTGCGCGCCCCGGCCATTCAGGCGCAGCTTGTGGAGACGTATCTGCTGCTGCAGATCAACCACCAGAGTCTGATCGCCACGAAGGCCAGCCGCATCTGCCGCGCCGCACAGGGACGCACGGTGCTCGAGTTCGGATCGCGCCGCGCGCAGGGCGCCGACGGGGCGATCCTCGGCGCGCGCGCCGCCTACATCGGCGGCTGCGCCGGCACCGCCTGCACGATCTCGGACGAGGTGTACGGCGTGTATGCCGGCGGCACGATGGCACACTCCTGGGTGCAGATGTTCGACTCCGAGCTCGACGCCTTCCGCGCCTACTGCCAGACCTATCCCACCAACGCCACCCTGCTCGTGGACACCTACAACAGCCTGCAGTCCGGCGTGCCGAACGCCATCCGCGCCTTCAACGAGGTGCTCAAGCCGCTGGGCATCACGCGCTGCGGCATCCGCTTCGACTCCGGCGACATCGCCTACCTGACGAAAAAGGCGCGCAAAATGCTCGACGATGCCGGCTGGACCGACTGCAAGATCACCGTGTCCAACGCGCTCGATGAGCGTCTGATCGCGGGGCTGCTGCGGCAGGGCGCGCAGGTCGACAGCTTCGGCGTGGGCGAGCGGCTCATTACCGCGCGCAGCGAGCCGGTGTTCGGCGGCGTGTACAAGCTCGCAGCCGTCGAGGACGAGGACGGCAACATCATCCCGAAGATCAAGATCAGCGAAAACGTCGGCAAGATCACAAACCCGCACTTCAAGAAGGTCTACCGCTTCTACAGCAAGGACACCGGCATGGCCGAGGCGGATTACATCTGCCTGCATGACGAGGACGTGGACGACACGCAGCCGCTCGAGATCTGCGACCCCGACGCGACGTGGAAGAAGAAGGTGCTCACCGACTTCACGGCGCGCGAGCTGCTCGTGCCCGTCTTCCGCGGCGGCGAGCTCGTGTACCAGAAGCCCTCGCTCGATGAGATCCGCACCTACTGCGCCGAGCAGCTTGCGACCCTGTGGCCGGAGGTGCTGCGCTTTGACTACCCGCACAACTACTACGTCGACCTGTCGGAAAAGCTGCTGAAGATCAAGCTCGACCTGCTCAACGCCGGCGGAAAGTCGCAGGGCTGAGGCATGGAGGCCGCTTCCCGCCGTCAGGCGATCCTTGACCGGCTGCGCACGGCCGACCGTCCCGTGAGCGCGTCCGCGCTCGCCGCCGGGCTGAACGTCAGCCGCCAGATCATCGTGGGCGACATCGCGCTGCTGCGCGCAGGCGGCGCGGAGATCTCCGCCACGCCGCGCGGCTACGTGCTGCCGCGGGCGACCGACGGCATCACGCGCACCATCGCCTGCCGCCATACGCTCGCGCAGACCGGGCAGGAGCTCGACATCCTCGTGGACAACGGCTGCACCGTGCTCGACGTCATCGTTGAGCACCCGGTCTACGGCCAGCTCACCGGTCAGCTCCAGATCAGCAGCCGCTACGATGTGGAGCAGTTTCTCGCGCGCATCCGCGGCAGCGACGCCGCACCGCTGAGTATGCTCACCGGCGGACTGCATCTGCACACGCTGTGCTGCCCGAACGAGGATGCCTACACGCGCGCCTGCGCCGCGCTGAAGGCCGCCGGGCTGCTGCTGGGCGATTGACAGAAGTTTAATTTAGTTGACAAGTGCATGCGAAGCCTTTATAGTATGCTTTACAGGTGTCAAGACACCTGTAAAGCATACTTATTTTATCTCACATATTTCTAGGAGGGCTTCACTATGCAGCGATTCCGGGACTTTCTGAAGCGAAAGGACATCGAGATCTCTCTGCGGCGCTACGGCATCGACGCGCTCGGCGCGATGGCGCAGGGCCTGTTTTGCTCGCTGCTGATCGGCACGATCCTCAACACGCTCGGTCAGCAGTTCCACATCGGTTTTCTCAACGCCATCATCTTCACCCTCGGCAAGGGTGAGGCTGCGGTCGGCTACACGATCGGCGGCTGCGCGTCGCTGATGGTCGGTCCGGCGATGGCGGTCGCCATCGGTCACGCGCTGCACGCGCCGGCGATGGTGCTCTTCTCTCTCGTTCCGGTCGGCTTTGCGACAAACGCCATGGGCGGCGCAGGCGGTCCGCTGGCCGTGCTTGTGACGGCGGTCGTCGCGGCCGAGTTCGGCAAGGCTGTCAGCAAGGAGACAAAGGTGGACATTCTCGTGACCCCCATCGTCACGATCCTCGTCGGCATCGGGCTCGCCATGCTCGTCGCCGCGCCCATCGGCAAGGGCGCAAGCTGGGTCGGCAACATCATCATGTGGGCGACCGAGCAGCAGCCGTTCGTCATGGGCATCATCGTGTCGGTCATCGTGGGCATCGCGCTCACGCTGCCGATCTCGTCGGCGGCCATCTGCGCGGCGCTCTCGCTCACGGGGCTTGCGGGCGGCGCGGCCGTGGCCGGCTGCTGCGCGAACATGGTGGGCTTCGCCGTGCTGAGCTTCCGTGAAAACGGCTGGGGCGGTCTGGTCAGCCAGGGTCTCGGCACGAGCATGCTGCAGATGGGCAACATCGTCCGCAACCCGAAGATCTGGATCCCCGCCATCGTGACGTCCGCCATCACGGGACCGATCGCAACGTGCATCTTCAAGCTCCAGATGAACGGCGCCGCCGTCAACTCCGGCATGGGCACGTGCGGTCTGTGCGGTCCGATCGGCGTGTGGACCGGCTGGGTCGCTCCGAGCGAGGCGGCCATCGCCAATGGCGCCGTGGCCATTCAGCCCGGCGCAATGGACTGGATCGGTCTGCTGCTGGTGTGCATCGTGCTGCCGGCCGTGATCTGCTGGGTGATCGGCCTGCTGTGCCGCCGCCTCGGCTGGATCCGCGAGGGCGATCTGAAGCTCGACTGAACCCGCATCACAAAACCGCACAGGAGCGGATCCTGTGCGGTTTTTTCATGTGCCGTGCCGCGATTTGACGGATGTCCCGAAACGCTGTATAATCGGTGCATCCAAGTACCCGGAGGCGAAGCGTATGCCGATCATTGTCGACCGTGAGCAGATCCGCAAGGACATCCTCATGGCGTTTGAACGCTGCATCGAGCGCAAGCCCATGCTGAGCGTGTCCCTGCGCGATATTGCAGCCGAGGCGGGCATGAGCCACGCCAAGCTGCTCAACTATTTTGAAAGCAAAAACGACCTTGTTCTCGCCTATGTGCGCTACACGCGCGAATATATGAGCGAAAAGTGCAGCCAGTGGTTCGCCGCGCACGCACGCGCGGACTATGCCTCCAACCTCGCGTACATGAACGCCTTCATGGACTACGTGGCCAACGCCCCGTCGCATGAGCAGCGCCCAAGCGCCACGACCCAGACCTACGTCCTCGCGCGCTATGACCCGGAGATCGGACGGCTCGTGCAGGACGAGTTTCGCGCCTGGCGCACGCTCATGGAGCAGTGCCTCATCCGCATCTACGGTCAGGAGGCCGGCATGCACGAGGCCGAGGCGATGATGATCCTCATCGCCGGCACGTTCATCTGCAACTACAACCGTGCGCTCACCGGTGAGATCAATGACAACATCCTCGGCTATCTCGGAAACCTGAGCCGCTCATAACGTGAAAAACAAGTCCGCCTGACAAGCTGTGACGCCCGCTTCCGACCGGAAGCGGGCGTTTGCAGTATTATGCGCCGTCACGCGTCCGCGTGCGCGTCGCAGTAATGGTGGTAGATGTTCTCGATATACAGCGCCGCGTCACGGCCGCGCCCTGCAGAGAGCATGTCGATGATACGCAGCTCCTGCTCGATGACCGTCTCCGCGCCCCAGAAGCCGACACAGCGCTCCCAGAGGACGCCGCTCACATCCGCGAGGCTGTTCATGAGCAGCGGAAAGATGCGGTTGCCGCTCAGCTCGGCGATGGTCGTGTCGAAGCGGCGCATCCACCGCGCATAGGCGGCGTTGCCCTCACCCGCATCCACGGCGGCGCGCAGCCCGTCCGTAATGGCACGCAGCTGCTGCATATCCTCCGGCGTGCCGCGCTCGCCGAGCAGGAGCATCGCCCCGCCCTCGATCGCATCGCGCGCCTCAACGAGTGAGCTCTCGATGGCGTGGTCGATTTCGCCGCCGTATTTGGCGAGCGCCATGAGCGTCTCGAAATTTCCGTGGCGGGCATAGTCCTCGATGTAGTTGCCGCGGCGCGCCTCCATGCGCACGAAGCCCATACGCTCGAGATCCTCGAGCCCGGTGTGCACCATGGAGCGGCTGATGTGCATCTGCTCGGACAGCTCACGCTCCGACGGCAGGCGGTCGCCCACCTTCAGCTCGCCGGAAAAGATCATGCCGATGACCTGGTCGACGAACAGCTCCCGGAGCGTCGGCGCCTGGATCTGCCGAAATCCCATCAGACCTTCCCGTCAACCTTTCTGCGGTCGTAGAGCCGATCGAGCAGCGGCCGCACGAGAAAATAGATCGCCTTGTTATCGAGATTGAACCAGTAGATGAGCATACTCCCCACCCAGACGCCGGTCGCGCCGAGGAGCAGCTTTGGCAGCAGTTTTTTCATCATCATTTCCTCCTGTTTACCAGCCCTCGTAATCGTCATACTGCAGCAGGGACGCATCGAGCGGCTCTGCCTGCATGACCGAGAACATGAAGTCATTGACCTGCTGGCGGATGTCGGCGCGGGAGATGGTGCGGTGGTCGAACATATCGTTCGAGACCACCATGAGCTTGGTCGTGCGCTCCTTCGCCTGATCGAGGATGACGCCCGTGAGACCGAGCGCGCCCTTGCAGGTGATGTCATCGTGCAGGATGACCATGTCGCAGTGGAATTTCTCCGCCTCGTCCCAGAACTCGACGAGGTGCCGCCAGCCGCCGGTCAGGTGGCGGCGCATGACGCCGGTCTCGTAGTTGCGGGCGATGCCGTCGAGGATGGTTTCCTCGTCGGTCGTGTCGATGATGACGTTGCCGGAAAACAGGTCCATGCCCGCGATCATCAGAATGCCCCAGCAGTTATACAGCCAGTTCGGGAACTGCAGCCAGTAGCACGGCGGGCCGCCCCACGTGATGGCGCGGTAGCGCGTCTTGGGAAAGCAGTTGGTCTTGTCTGCATACGCCTGCTCGAGGATGCGCATGACCTTTTTCTCGGTCTTCATGACCTCGGGATTCCGGCCGCCGGAGAAGGCATAGTAAAAGGTGTGGAACAGCGCCGGAACTGCGAGCGCGGCGGCGGTGTAGGGCGTCGCCATGAAGCCCCACTTCTCCTGCTCGTTGCGCACCTCGTCGTTGTGCTTTTCCATGACGGCGCGGCAGGCATCCCAGTCATAGGTCTCGCCCGTGTGCCGCTCGACAAAGTCGATGATGCGCCGCAGGGATTCGCGGGCGTACTTGCGCGTGTGCGGATCCTCCCAGCGCATGGGGATGGCGGCCGGCAGCGTGTCCACGTCGAGGTGGCGCTCGATGAGCTGGCTGTTCATGGTCGACGAGTCGCACGGGGCGTTATTGGAGATGCAGCAGGCGCCGATCTTCGGGAACTCATCGAGCAGTGCGACGCCGGCGGCATTGTTCGACAGTCGGCAGGAATCCGCCGGCAGGCCGACGCTCTCCATGGCGTCGATATAATATGGGTTTGCACCCTGATCCATGTAGCACAGCAGCAGCCCCTGGAAGGGCTCGAGCTGCGCGGGGCGCAGGTTTTGGAAGCCGGCGAGGATCTCCGGGCACATGGTCTGCTCGAGCACGACCTGCGTGCGGCCGAAGGCATTGTCGCCGAAGCGGCGGTCGCCCATCATCATCTCGGCGATGGAGGTCGTCGAGCCCTTCATGATCGTGTTGAGGTACAGGCGCGCCACGCGCAGCGCCGGGCCGCGCAGACCCTCGACGCAGCGGTCGATCATGTTCAGCGCCGCGAGGTACGAGCCCATCCAGCGATAGGTCAGCATACCGCGCGCGATGCGCACCGGGCTCTTGGCCACAAAGCCGCCCATAATGCCGAGCACCTTGACCCACTCGACATAGTCATACCAGGTATCCTTCAGACCGCGCCACTCGCGGTGCTTTGCAATGTTGCTGCCGGGGAGAAAACGATCCCCGGCGCCTTTGGCCTTCTTGTCCGCCATCACAGTTTCCCTCCCTGAATGTGCTTGATCTCGAGACTCTCCACAAACGCCTGAATGCGCGTGCGCAGCTGACCGGCGCCGGCGAGGGTGTACTCCTTCTCGATGCCGACGGTCGGGATGCCCAGCTCCTCCTGCAGGATGTGCACGCCGAGCACACGCTCATAGCTCCAGAACTCGCAGAACTTCATCTGCTCGTAGAGCACGCCGTCGGCGCTGTATTCGCGGCACAGGTCGCGGATATAGGTGCGGCGGCCGTCAGAGCGCTCACGCTCCATAAAGCGCGGGCACTGGCTCGTGCGCAGATAGTGGCGGGCGACGGCGCGCAGCGGCGTCTCCCCGTCGAGAATTTCGATCTGCTCGCGGCCGGGCAGACTGCCGTAGCAGTAGCGGTCGGCCACGACCATCGCGCCGCAGTCCTCGATGAGCTTCGTGAACGCAGGGTCGTCGATCTCGCTGCCGGTCACGACCAGACGCACGCGGAACCACGGCTGCGCGTCCGGCTTGCGGCGCTTGAGCTCGGTGAGCGTCTGCTTGAGGTACGGCAGGATGCGCTTGTGCGGGCACACCTGACTCACGAGCTGCAGCACATGAAATTCATAGCCCGTGATGACGGGGTTGGCCGCCTTGCGCAGGTCGCCGATCTCGGTCATGACGCGGGAAATTTCGTTGTGGTCACGGATCGCCGCGCGGATCGCCTTGTCGGAAATGTCAATGCCGTAGGTCTCGTGCAGCGGCTCGAGCACGTGCACGCGCAGCTGCTCCTCATAGTGATCGACGGCGAAGTCCTCGTCCGAGAACGGCACGTCCATCATGCTCATGAAAAACTGCGGATTTTTCTCCTTCACAAGGCCGAGGATCTCGAAATGCTCGTGACCGCGGTGCATCATCTGGCACGTCTCGGACGAGAGCAGCGCGTCGAGATAGTCATAGCCGCCCTCGATGCCGCGCTCGAGAATGCTGCGGGTATACGAGCAGATCTTGCTCGACATGTAGTACGTGCCCACATCGATGCTGCCGGTATTCGGCGCACGCAGGCGGCTTGAGAAGCAGCCGGGCAGGTTCAGCAGCGTCTCCGGCACAAAGTAACAGGTGTAGCCCAGGGCGTGTTCCCCTTCCGCCTTGGCCTGCTGTACCAGCTCGTTGTTGGCCTCCTGCAGCAGATTCTCAAAATAGATCAGATGCTTCAGGTCTTTCATGGTTTGCTTCCACCTCTCACAGTTCGTCGCGGGTCTCCGGTCTTACATCTGGTTCAACCAGAAGCCCTTTGAACCAAAGATAGCATAATTTTTGACAATGTGCAACTGGTTTTCGTCCACTGTCCCATTTTTATCGCTTATCACAACGTATCTGGTCAGACCACGACCAGAGGCCTGCCAACAAACCGGACAGTTTTTGCACTTATCCGAACAATCATTGACAAGGCAGGGTGTCAGATTATAATATGATATGGTTTGCCTCACAACAACGCCAAAGGAGTTACAAAATACATGAACAGAATCTACGTCACCGGCCACCGGAATCCGGACACGGACTCCATCGCGGCCGCCATTTCCTATGCCGCACTGCGCAACGCGCTCGGCGACCGGGATTACACGGCCGCACATCTCGGCCACATCAGCGATGAGACAAAGCGCCTGCTCGACCGCTTCGGCTTTCAGGAGCCGGTCACGATCAGCAACGTCCGCACGCAGGTGCGCGATCTGGACTTTGACACGCCGCCGGCGCTCAACTCCAGCGTCACGATGGACCGCGCCTGGCACATCATGCGCGACCAGAACATCTCCGCCATGCCCATCATCAACGAAGACGGCACGCTCTACGGCATGCTCTCCGCCGGCGACATCGCGGCCTACAGCATGCGCACGATCAGCGACCGGCACGTGGACGCGCTGCCGCTGTTCAACCTCCTGAGCGTCATCGAGGGGCGCATCCTCAACGACGGCGCCGAGCAGGTCGACCGCGTGTCCGGCGTGGTGACGATTGCCCTGCCGCAGAGCTGCGACAACCTGCTCTTCTCCGACCCCGACAGCATCATTCTCTGCGGCAACCAGCCGGATATGATCCGCCGCGCGCTCGACATCGGCGTGCAGTGCATCATCCTCTGCCAGACCGACGTCGACCCCGCGTGGCTCGAAAACGCCGGCAAGACCTGCGTCATCTCCACCCCGCTCGATGCCAGCCGCGTGGCGCGGCTGGTGTATCAGGCGATCCCGATCTCCCGCCCGTGCAACACGGAGGATCTGGTCAGCTTCCACCTCGATGATTACATTGACGACGTGCGAGAGGTCGTGCTCGAGAGCCGCTACCGCTGCTACCCCGTGCTCGATGAGAACGAAAAGGTCGTCGGCACGCTCTCGCGCTATCACCTGCTGCGTCCGCGGCGCAAGCGCGTCGTACTCGTCGACCACAACGAGCTGGCGCAGGCCGTGCCCGGTCTGGAGCAGGCCGAGATCCTCGAGATCATCGACCACCACCGTCTGGCCGATATTCAGACCACGCAGCCCATCCGCGTGCGCAACGAGCCCGTCGGCAGCACGACGACCATCATCACCAATATGTATCAGGAGCACGGCGTCATGCCGTCGCCGAACATGGCGGGTCTGATGGCGGGCGCGATCTTGTCCGACACGGTCATGTTCAAATCCCCCACGTGCACGAAGCGCGACATCGCCATGGCCGAGCGTCTGGCCCGCATCGCCAACATCTCGCTCAAGGAGCTGGGCAACCTGCTCTTTGCCGCCTCGAGCGCGGGCGACAAGTCGGCTGAGGATCTGTGCTTTGCCGACTTCAAGGAATTCCACATCGCCGACCACTATCTCGGCGTCGGTCAGGTCACGTCGCTCGATTCCGCTGCGGTGCTCGAGCGCAAGGACGAGCTGCTGGCCGTCATGGCCACGAAGCTCGAGCAGCAGCACTATGACATGATCGCGCTCATGGTCACGGACGTGCTCATGGAGGGCACGAGCCTGCTCTACATCGGCAATGACGACACGATCCGCGCCGCCTTCTCGGTCGAACCGAAGGACAGCACCGTGTTCCTGCCCGGCGTGATGAGCCGCAAGAAGCAGATCATCCCCATGCTGACCGCCCTCTGGGGCTGAGGCCGCATATACAAAAAAGTCCGCACAGGCAATGCCTGTGCGGACTTTTTTGATTCAATCCGTCATGCGCACGATGCGGTAATACGTGCGCGCCGTGAGCAGGTACACAAAGGTGTACAGCAGCGCAAAGACGCCGAACGTTCCGAGCGTGCACAGCAAAAACAGATGCACGTTCTGCAGCCCGAAGGCAAACACGATCTGCTTGATGAGCGGAAATGCGAATGCGATGTGGATCGCCGCCGTCACAAGTGGCAGGAAGAACATGAGCAGCACCTGCGTGCGGATGGTCGCCTTGACCTCCTTCGGCGTCATGCCGACCTGCTGCATGATGCGGAAGCGCCCGCGGTCGTCATAGCCCTCGGAGACCTGCTTGTAGTAGATGATGAGCACCGTCGCAAACAGGAACACGAACCCGAGGAAAAAGCCGAGGAACAAAAAGCCGCCGTACGTGCTGCGCAGCGTGGGATAGCCGTCGGCGCGCATATCGGTCGTGTAATTCACGTTCGCCGCCTCGGCAGCAGACGCAAACGCGGGGTCGCAGAGTAGTGCGTGCAGCGCGTCGAGCTGCTCGTCGTCCGTGCCGGAGAGGTCGAACTGGTACGTGTAGTTGAGCATGCTGCGGGTGCCGCCGTGCTCGCTGGTGTAGGCGTTTTGCTGCGCGCGCAGCTCGAGCATCTCCGTGAGATCCGGCACGACCAGATACAGTGTGTGCAGACCCATGATGGAGCTGTCGCTGACGAGCGAGAAGCTATCGAGCTGCCGCAGCCGCAGCGTATCGCCGCCGAGCGTGAGCGTGTCGCCAAAGGCTGCGCCGTCCGTCCATGCGAGCGCCTCGCCGGGTGCAAGCGTCACCTGCTCACCGGTCAGGCCGGCATAGCCCTCCGTGTCCAGAACCATGACGGCGTATTCATCGGCGCTCGAACCGGTGAGCTGTTCGCTCGTGAGATCAAGCGCATCGCCGCTGCGCTGCGCGGAAAACCTGACGGTGCGATAGCCGTGCACATTGCTCTGCGTGAGCCCCGAGCGCGTCATGGCATCATCCACCACCCGCAAAACCGGCGCGACGTCCGGCACTGTGTTCGTCTGGGGGTCGGTCATGAGCGTGAGCGTCATATCCTGCGGCCAGCGCACGTCGGCGTAGGCATCCACGCCCTTATACAGGCTCACCGTGGTCGAGACTGTCACGAGCACCATCGTCGAGAGGATGCAGATGCTCGCAAGGCCGGCCGCATTGCGGCTCATGCGGTAAATGAGACCGGAGACGGTGGCAAAGTGACTGGTTTTATAGTAGTAGCGCCGGTTTTTGCGCAGCGCCTTGAGCACGACGACGCTCAGCGCGATAAACGTGAGATACGTGCCGATGATGACAAGGATGACCGCCGGGAAGAAATTCTGGATGGCGTACAAGGCCACGTTTGTGCGCAGGGAAATGAGATAGCCCGCGGCAAGGCACACCGCGCCGAGCAGTGCGAGGATCCACTTGCTGCGCGGCTCGCGCTCGCCCTCGCTGCCGGCGCGCAGCAGCTGCACGGGGTTCGACAGATGGATGATGCGGATGGTATTGAGCAGCAGCAGCAAAAACAGCGCGCCGAAGAACACCACCGTACAGCCGATGCTCATCAGGCGGATGTTCAGCCCGAACGTGGCCTCCCCGCCGATGAGCCGCATGAGCACGAGCTGCAGGAGCTTGGAGAACACACCCGCCGCCACGAGGCCGAAAAACAGCGCCATGGCCGCCGTATACAGCGACTCCCAGAAGAGCACGTAGGAGATGTGGCGCTTTTCCATGCCGAGGATGTTGTAGATGGCAAACTCGCGCTTGCGCTGTTTGGTGAAGGTACTGTTCGTATAAAAGAGGATGATGGCGGAAAACAGCGCCATGATCGACACGCCGAAACCGAGCACCTGACTGACGCTGCCGCCGTGCTGCATCTGACCGAGATAGGGATCGCTCGCGAGCGTGAGGATGATGCAAAACAGCGCCACGATCACGATGCAGGCCAGCAGATACGGCAGGTAGAACCGGCGGTTTTTCTTCAGATTCGTCGCCGCCAGACGCGGATAGAGATTACGCATGGCGCTCACCGCCCGTTGCCAGCATCGTGAGCGTGTCAGAGATCTTCTGATAGAGCTGCTCGTCCGTGCTCTCTCCGCGATAGATCTCGTGGAACACCTCACCGTCCTTGATGAACAGCACGCGCGAGGCGTGGCTGGCCGCCTTGACCGAGTGCGTGACCATGAGGATGGTCTGACCGCCGCGGTTGATCTCCTCAAACAGGCGCAGCAGCTCATCCGTTGCGCGAGAATCGAGTGCGCCGGTCGGCTCGTCGGCGAGCACGAGCTTCGGCTGCGTGATGAGCGCACGGGCGACGGCTACACGCTGCTTCTGTCCGCCGGAGAGCTCATACGGGAACTTCTGCAGCAGCTCCGCGATGCCGAGCTGCCGGGCGATGGGCGCGAGGCGCGCGGCCATCTCCGGATACGCCTTGCCTGCGAGCACGAGCGGCAGGAAGATATTGTCCTGCACGGAGAACGTGTCGAGGAGGTTGAACTCCTGGAACACGAAGCCGAGCTGCGAGCGGCGGAACGCCGCGATCTCCCGCTCCGGGATCGTACCCAGCGCCCGGCCGTCGAGCACGACCTCGCCGCCGGTGGGCTTGTCGAGTGCGGCAAGAATATTGAGCAGCGTGGTCTTACCGCTGCCGCTCTCGCCCATGATGGCGACGTACTCGCCCTTCTCGACCGTGAAATTCACATCGCTGAGCGCCTGCACCTTCGTGCCGCCGAAGCGTGTGGTGTAAATTTTCTGAACGTGACGAACTTCCAAAAACGACATAACCGTTACCTCCTGTGTAATGACAGGCTCAGTATAAACCGCCGGGAAAATGGCTGCCATACTTCCGGCTTACATTTTCCCGGCGGAAACTTACGATTCTGTAAGGCTCACTCGACCTCGAGCGCGTCCTGCTCGAGTCCGATGCGCACCGTCGTGCCCACGCCGGGCGTCGAGGCGATGGTGATCGAGTGACCGAGCTTTGCAAGGATGCGCCGGCAGAGATACAGCCCGATGCCGGTCGCGCGCTTATCCGTGCGGCCGTTGCTGCCGGTGTAGCCCTTTTCAAACACGCGCGGCAGATCCTCGGGCGCGATGCCGATGCCCGTGTCGCGGATGCACAGCGTCTTCGGCGCTTCAAGCGTGATGGAGACCGAGCCGCTGCGCGTATACTTGAGGGCGTTGGAGAGCACCTGCTCGATGACGAACAGCAGCCACTTCTCATCCGTGATGACGCTGACATTCAGCGGCGTATACTCCAGACGCAGCTTGCGCCGGATGAACTGGGACGCGAACTTGCGCACCGCCTGCCGGACGATATCGTCGAGCAGGTAGTTGCGGATGACATAGTCCGACGACGGGCTCTCGAGCCGCAGATAGCCGAGCACCATCTCCACATATTGCTCCACGCTCTGCAGCTGCTCGAGCAGCGCGCGCTGCTCGTCCGTGTCCGCATCCTGCAGCAGCAGGCGCATGGCGGCGATGGGCGTCTTGATCTGGTGCGCCCAGACGGTGTAGTACTCAACTAAGTCCTGATAGCTGCGCTGGCTGCGGGTCATCTGCGCACGGCGGTCGGCATCAAGCGCGCGCACGAGCGCCTGATACTGCGCCTCAAGCGCGCCGTCCGGCTCGGGCAGCTGCTCGGTGCTGAGCGTGATCTCCTGCTCCAGCCGCCGCAGCAGGCGCAGGCGCGCGGCAAAGCGCCGGTAATCGACCGCGAACCAGACCAGCAGCAAAAACAGGCACACGAGCGCCGCATACTTCACCGCGCCCAGCGGCAGTCGGTAGAGCCAGAACACGAGCGCGAACACGGCTGTGTAGACCGCGAGCGCGATCACGACCTTGCGGTTTTCCCGCACATAGGCACCAAACATATCTTTCCCCCTCACTCGATGAGATAGCCGAGGCCTTTTTTCGTCGTGATATAATCCGGCAAACCGGCGGCCTCAAGCTTGCGGCGCAGACGGGCGATGTTGACCGTGAGCGTGTTTTCGTCCACGAAGCTATCCGTCTCCCAGAGCTTTTCCATGAGCGTCTCGCGGCTGACGACGCTGCCCTTGCGCTCGAGGAGCGTCTGCAGGATGCGGTAGTCGTTTTTCGTCAGCTCGATGCGCTGCCCCTGATACGTCAGGCTCGCATCCGCCGTGTTGAGCACGGCGCCGCGATGCTCGAGCGTGGGCGATGGCGCGGCAAAGTCATACGTGCGGCGCAGGATCGCCTGGATCTTCGCCAGCAGCACGTTCAAATCAAAGGGCTTGGCGATGAAATCATCCCCGCCCATGTTCATGGCCATGACGATGTTCATATTGTCCGACGCCGAGGAGATGAACACGACCGGCACGTTCGACACGCGCCGCAGCTCCTGACACCAGTGGTAGCCGTTATAAAACGGGAGCGTGATGTCCAGCAGCACAAGCTGCGGATCAAACGCCGTGCACTCGGCAAGCACATTGCGGAAATCCTCCGCGCAGCGCACGTCAAAGCCCCACGTCGTCAGGTGCTTTTGCAGCGCGGCGGCGATGGCCGCGTCATCCTCCACAATAAAAATACGATGCATACGATCACCTCAAAAAGAAAATAGCAGGTACCGTTCGTACCTGCTATTTTACGATATTTTGCCGTCGATTGCAACGGCTGTGGTCAATCCCGGCGGCGGTTGCCGTAGAGAATGATCAGCCGCAGCAGCTGCGCGAACGACACCAGCAGCGCCGCGACATACGTCATGGCGGCTGCCCGCAGCACGCTGCGCGCACCGCGCAGCTCATCGTCCGTGAGCAGGTTGCGCGACTCGATCGCCGCCAGCGCGCGGCGCGAGGCGTTGAACTCCACCGGCAGCGTTGCCAGCTGGAACACCGTCACAAGGCCGAAGAGCAAGATGCCCGCCCAGACGAGCGCCGTCCAGTTGAAGATCAGCCCCGCGATGAGCAGCGGCCACGAGAGATTCGAGCCGATGCGCGTAGCCGGGATGATGGCCGCGCGGATGCGGATGGGCGCGTAATCGGTCGCGTACTGCACGGCGTGGCCCGCCTCGTGCGCCGCGACGCCGACGGCCGCGATCGACGCGACGCCATACACCTCATCCGAGAGGCGGATAACCTTCGCCTGCGGGTCGAAGTGGTCGGTGAGCTTGCCGGAGATGTGCTCGATGCGCACGTCGGTGATGCCATTTGCCTGCAGGATGCGCTGCGCCGCCTGTGCGCCGGTCAGCCCGCTCGTGCAGCGCACACCGGCATAGCGCGAAAACGCGCTCTTGACCTGGATCTGTGCGATGAGCGCGATGAGCAGCGCCGGCACGACCAGCACCAGATACGTCATATCAAAGCCATAATAATAACCGTTGTACATGGCAGTCATCCTTTCTGATTCGTGCTGCTATTGTACCGCCAAAGCGCACGCACGTCAACCGGGACAAGTATTTGTATATTGTGTGGTTTTTTCCCGAAAAAATATCCCCCCTACGGGCTTGTGCGGCGCTCATTTTTTGTTATACTAATATCAAGCCAACGGTGCAGCGGCGGCAGACACAGGCCGCCGCCGGATCACGGCGGATCTCAAAGCAAACCTTCCTTCTTCCCCGTTCCCCATTCCCTTCTTCCCATCGCGCGCGAAGCCCCCCGAACAGCTGTTCGGGGGACTTCGGCTTTTTCGTGTTACTTTCCGATGTATGCGCTGAGGATGGCGGCCATCTCGGCGCGGGTCGCACCGCCGTTCGGCGCGAGGTGGCTGCTGTCGCGGCCGACGATGAGCCGGCGCGCATTTGCCCACTGCATCGCATCCATCGCCCAGGCCGGGATCTGTCCGGCATCGCTGTAGGCGGAGAGGTCTGCGCGCGCCGTCACATCCGCGCCGGTGAAGGCCGCATAGCCATAGAGCATGACGGCCGCCTGCGCGCGCGTGACCGCGGCGTTCGGGCGGAACGTACCGTCGCCGAAGCCGCAGACGATCCCGTTTTGCGCCGCCCAGACAATGGCATCGGTGTACCAGCAGCCTGCCGGGACATCCGTGAACGGGCTCTCACCCGTGACAGCCGGCTCGCCCGCCATCGCATAGAGGATGACCGCGAGCATCGCGCGGCTCAGCTGCTGATCCGGTGCAAAGGTCTTCTCGTCCATGCCGACCATCCAGCCGCGGGTATACACGCGCTTGATGGCGCTGTATGCCCAGTGGTTCGTCACGTCCGTGAACGGCAGGAACATTCCCGGCTCATCCATATAGTCGGCGGTGAAGAACACCTCGATCACGTCGCCGTCCGAGAGCCGGCAGTCTTGCATGGCAACGTCCGGGAACTCCCCGTTGACGCGAAAGACCCAGCCGGAATTCGGCCCCTTGCTGAACTCGGCCACTTTCGTGCCGTCCGGCTTGATGACGGCCTGCACATAGCTTCCCTTCGCCTCATAGCTGTAGCCGTTGGCCGTGAGCACCTGCCGGAACACGTCCATCGCCGTCGTGCCCTCCGGCAGGTCGCCGATCACGGACGGCGCGATCCACATTTCCGTGTCCGTGTGCAGCTGGAAGGTAACGCTGAGCGCCTTGTAATCCGGCTCGACCGGCGTGGGATCCACGGGCGTCGGAGTGACCGGCTCCGTGCCGGGCACCGTCAGCTCCACGGACACCGGCTGGCAGCTCAGTGCCTGAAAGTCCTTGTTGTCCGGATAGCGTGCGGCATACTTGCCGAGCGTCTCACTCGAGAGCTCGCTGCTGACCGTAACGGTCTTATCCCCCGCCGCGCGGGTCACGAGCAGGTTTTCATGGCTGATAACGTCCGGATCCGTCGAGCGGAACAGCCGCCACTGCTCGCTTTCCGTCCAGCCGTCCATCGCCACGGGGACGATGCCGCTGCCGGTCAGGTCTGCATGGTCATATACCCAGACGAGCTGGCCGTCGGCATCCAGATACGCCTCCTGGAAGGGGTGCAGGTCGGTGAGAATGTTCTTTGCGTCCGTGTTGGCGTTGCGGATGCCGTCAAAGTAGTGCGCCTTGACCGCAGCCATGAGCGCGAGCTCCGCGTCGATCTCCTGCTGCGTGAGCGGCTGGACTTCGATCACGAAATCACGCGAAGCAGCGACGCCGCTGTCGCTGTCCGTGATCGTCACCGTGATGGTGACATCCTTGGCAGCTTCACCGGGCAGCGGGCGGTAGACCTCCGCACGCGCGGCATTGTTTACATCCGGCGGCACGATGGTGTCGGCATCGCTGCTTGTGATGGTCACGGGGGTATACTTGCCGTCCACACCGAAGTCGTGCGTGGTCGGGAAATGAATGTCATTGGCTGCAAGATACTTGCCGTCGCGCTGCGTGAGGGGCAGACCCGTCACGGCATCGCGCAGGCCGCCGTAGGCGGCAAAGCCCGCGTCGAGCTTTGCAAGCAGCTGCTCGCGCACGTTGGTCTGCTGCCCCTTGACGGTGACGGTAAACACCTTGCTGACGGTGACGGTCTGCTCCTGCGCATCTGTGAGCTGGAAGGTCGCGGTCGCAGTAAGCGTAACGGTCGTATCCTGCGTGGGCGTCTTGACCACACCGACATAGGGGTCAAAGAGCGTGTCCGGCGTCTGCTGGTTCTTGTCGCTGACGGAGATCGCCGTCGGGTCGCTGGACGTCCAGGAGATGAGCGCCCACCGCTTGCCGTCGATGACCTTCGGCAGCGTCAGGTCCTGCGTGAGCAGGTTCGGGTCATCCCCGGCGGCGCACAGGCCCTCGGTGGTGAGCCGGCTCGTGATCTCGGCAGAGATCGCATCGCGCACGCGCTGCACATCCCAGCCGATGACGACCGGGACCTGCAATGTCTCGGTCGCGCCGGCCTTGCTGAGCGCAAACGTGACGTTGTAGCTGCCGTTGTGCACGAGCGGCGTGGTGTTCGGGTCGACGAAGAAATACGTGATGGTGCCGTCGGCCGCAATGCCCGCACCGCCGTACACTTCCTCGACTTTGGAGACGCTGACCGCGATGCTGCTGTCGTCGATCTTCGCGCGGAGCATCGTGTTCACGTTCGTGTCCCGGCCGTATTCCGGCGTCAGGGTGACGGTGCCGTCGAGCCGCTCGACGAGCTTTTGCAGCTCGCTCTTGGCGGCTTCCTTATCGAGTTCCGCCTGCGACCAGACGCGGATGTCAAAGCTGCGGTAGGCAGTGGCCTCGCCGCGCGTGAGCGTCGCCGTGAGGGTGACGGTCCGGATGCCGCTGCCCGGCAGCGTCACGACGCCGGTGGCCGGGTCGATGATGCTGCTGTCCGAGCTCGCCCATGTGATGGCCGAGCCGTTCACGGCCCCAGTCGCCGGCAGCGCGATCGTCGTGGCCGCGCGGATGTCGGAGGTATCGAGCGTCAGAGCCGAAGCGTCTGCCTTGAGCAGGCGCTCTTCCGCCGTGGCGATGCGCACAGGGCTGCTGAGCATCTTATATTCTCTGGAGACCGTGTCATAGAGCATGAAGGACAGGTAATTGCCCGCCATGTCCTCCGGGATGGTGTACTCCCGGCCGGTCGTGCCGGTGATCTCCTGATACGAGCTGGTGCCGGTGTTGCCCGCGCTGTAGTCCGCGGCCGTGAGATAGCGCCACTCGATCTTCAGTTTCGGGAAATTCTCGTAGTCGTACTCGCTGCCGCCGAGGACATTGACCTTGGCGCGCACCGTCTCGCCCACGGCGACAATGCCCTCGAGCTCCACGGTCGTGATCTGAGGAATGACATAGATCGGGAGGCTCGCCGTGATGCCATCGGCCGTGCTGGCCGTGACGACTGCCTTACCGGCGCCGTCGGCCGTCGCCTTGACGATCACGGACTGGTTGGCCGCGCCCGCGCCCTCCGGCGTCTCGAGCGTGACAATGCCCTCGCCCTCCGTCAGCGTCCAGTCGACGTGCGTGTCCTCATCCATGTCCTTGCAGGCGGCGGTGATCGTCGTCTGCGGCTGCGCATCATTTGTGGTACGCCAGAGCGTGTCTGAGCCGGTCAGCTCGATGCGCGGGTCAGGCTGCACCACTTCGCCCGCCTGCCAGACGAGGATGGGGTAGCCGCCGTTAGCGCCAGCCGTGTCCTCTTTGAAGGCGTTGCCAAGCTTGTCCGCAAGGCCGTCGGGAGAGGTAATAGCAATTGCCGTAGCAGGCGTGATGCCAGCGAGCGCATCCGCCGCCGGATTCGCATAGTAGCTGTTGCTGATCGTGCCCTTAAAGTTTGCGGTGATGCCCGCGTAATAGCTTCCGCCATTCGTCGCGGTGATCGTACCACTGTTATAGCAGTTACGAATACTACTGGTCTGCGCCTTGATTGTGCTGCTGCCGCAGATGCCGGAAGCATAATACTGACCGCTGATCGCACCGGTGTTATAGCAATTTTCAATCGTGACCTTGTTGCTGCCACCATTGCCAAGAATACCTGCTGCAATTGCACCGGTTCCGTTTATCGTCGCAGTATTTGCACAGTTCGTGATCGTGACTGTCCCGGTATTGACTCTGCCAACAATACCGGCCGTTCCTGCAGCGCCGCTTTTCTTCGTAGAGGTGACAGTTCCGGCAAAAGAGCAGCTGTCGATCGTGGCGCTGGTCTGCGTTCTGCCGACAATGCCGCCCACAAAAACACTACTGCTCGCGGAAACATTGCCCTCGACCTTCAGATTCTTGATGGTCGCGCCGCAGACCGTGCCGAACAGGCCGGCACCGGTGCTCGAAGTCAAGTTCACCGACAGGCCCTTGATGGTGTGGTTCGCACCGTCAAAGGTGCCGGCATATGCGCCGCCCACCGTTGGGCCCTCAAATGGCGTCCATGCTTCGCCGCCCAGGTCAATGTCGGCCGTCAGCGTCGCGCAGAGCTTGCTGGACGCCTCCGCATTGGCCATGTCGCGGAACGCCTTGAGGTCTGCCGCCGTAGCCAGCAGATACGGATCGTCCTCCGTACCGCTGCCGCTGAGCGTGTCCGCAGCCAGTGCCGCCGGCATGAGGCTGAACACCATCGTCAGCACAAGCAGCAGGGCCAGAAACCGTTTTTTCATGTGTTTCCCTCCTGAATGAAAAAATCTGCCCGCCGGGACCGGCAGACAGATGTAGCAAAACCGGCCGAACGAAATTGCTTCGTTCAGCCATGCAGCTTCCGGTTCCGGCGGAAATGCCTGCAGCCTTCGGGTATTCTGACTTATCCGCCATCCGGCGGCTTCACAGTGACCGACTCGCGGGGCTTTGCACCCTCATTCCCCCTGCCGCCCGAAGCGGCGAAGGCTGCGCAATGTACAGTTGTATTTTCAGTGTAGCACAGTGCAGCAAGGTTGTAAATCTTTTTTCCGAACGCACAACACCCCCGGGCCGCAGCCCGGGGGTGTTGACGATCGTCTGTTATTTGCGGATGTACGCGCTGAGGATGCTCGCCATCTCGGCGCGGGTCGTCGCAGCGGTCGGCGCGAGATGCGCGCTGTCGCGGCCGATGATGAGCTGCCGCGCATTTGCCCACTGCATCGCATCCATCGCCCAGGACGGGATCTGTCCGGCGTCACTGTAGGCGGAGAGGTCTGCACGCGCCGTCACGTCGTCCTGCGTGAAGGCGGCAAAAGCACAGAGCATCACGGCTGCCTGTGCGCGCGTGAGTGCGCCATTCGGGCGGAACGTGCCGTCGCCGAAGCCGGAGACGATGCCGTTTTCCGCCGCCCAGACGACGGCATCGGTATACCAGCTGTCAGCCGGGACATCGATGAAGGGGTTCGCCGCCTCGACCGCCGGTTGACCGGCTCTGGCATAGAGGATGACCGCGAGCATCGCGCGGCTCAGCTCCTGACTCGGCGCGAAGGTCGTCTCGTTCACGCCGACCATGAGGCCGCGGGTATACATGCGCTTGATGGCGGTGTACGCCCAGTGATCCCACGACACGTCGGTATACGGCAGCGACATGCCGGGCTCCTTCGCGTAATCGGCGGTGTAGAGCACCTCGATCTCGTCGCCGTCCATGAGCACAAAATCGTTCATGCCGACGTCTGCAAAGTCATTGTTGACGCGAAACAGCCAGCCGGAGTTCTGACCCTTGCTAAACTCGGCCAGCCGCGTGCCGTCAGGCGCAGTGATCGCCTGCACGTAGCAGTACTGCTCGTGGTATTCATAGGTGTAGCCCTTGTCGGCCAGCACCTTCTGGAACACGGTGAACACCGACGTGCCCTCCGGCAGATCGCTGACCTCGGTCGGTGCGATCCACTCATCCGTATCCGTGCGCAGCCGGAAGGTGACGCTGATCGTCTTGGGCTGCGCATCGTCTGCGTTCACAGCCAGCGCCGCCGGCATGAGGCTCATGATCAGAACCAGCACCAGCAGCAGCGACAGAAACCGTTTTTTCATGTACGTTCCTCCTGAAACAATAAAATTCTGCCCGCCGGGACCGGTGGACAGATGCAGCAAAACCGGCCGAACAACGCATCCTGTTCAGCCCTGCAGCTTCCGGTTCCGGCGGAAATGCCTGCAGCCTTCGGGTGTTCTGACTTATCCGCCGGACGGCGGCTTCACAGTGACCGACTCGCGGGGCCTTGCACCCCATTTCCCCTGCCGCCCGTAGCGGCGAAGGCTGCGCAATATGAAAAACCGCATTCAGTGTATCACAGTGCGCCGCCGTTGTAAATCCCTCTGCGGGCACGAAACCGGGCAAAAAAATCTCCTCCCGGCGGTTAACGGGAGGAGATTTTTTACGTGCAGAAAACCACACGTTGGGGGGTGGTCACCGGGAGGCGGTTACTCCCGGAAACCAAGGAGAAAAAACAGAAATGAAAGATAGATAGCAAATAGAAAAGCGGTTTATCAGAGTTTGAGGTTTACAATGTCTCTGCCGAGGAGCACCGTGTACGCCCCGCCGATCACGAGTGCCAGCAGTCCCAGCAGCATCATGGCGGCCGAACCTGCGGGATATGTGCTCATGAAGGCAACAGCGACGATCTCGATCGCGAGAAACGCAACAAAAGCCAAAACGTTCAGCAAGATGTTTTTCATAACGGATCCCTCCTGAAAGATTTGCTTCGGGGCGCTTCTGATCCCCTTTTACGATGACAGAATAGCACAGAAAACGTGTGTTGTAAAATTCACAATTTCGAATGTTCTCTTTTTCGGTTTTGATGCAATTCAAAAAAATAATAAGGTACTTTCAAAATTGCGATAAATAATTGTCAGACTGTTCCTGCTCCGTGTCGAATACCGGAAATAATGCTTGACGCAGGCTGGATTTGCGACGTATTATAAGATTGAGAAAAAAACGGATCCAATTCGGGATAAGGAGGCATTGCCTATGGAACTTCGTTTGCTGACCACATTCCTAAAGGTCGCACAGCTGCAGAGCTTCTCCAAGGCCGCAGAATCTCTGGGATATTCCCAGTCCGCAGTTACGGTGCAGGTTCAGCAGCTTGAAAATGAGCTGGGCGTGCGTCTGTTCGATCGCATCGGCAAAACGGTGTCCATCACCCACTATGGGCAGGAGTTCATTCCCTATGCGCGCGATGTCGTGTCGGCTGCCGCGCGCGCCGTATCGTTCACGGTCGAGGAGCGCGATCTGACCGGCACGCTGCGCATTGGCACGATCGAGTCGATCATGACGGCCAGCTTTGGGGAGATCCTGCCGCTGTATCATGAGCGCTGTCCGCACGTGAACACGCAGCTGATCGAGAGCGACACAAAGACGCTTTCGGATATGCTCATGCACAACGAGGTCGACCTGATCTATACGCTCGACGATATGGGCTATGACGCGCAGCGCGTCAAGCTCTTTGAATGCCCGCAGGATATCGTCATCGTCGCCAGCCCCAAGCACCGCTTCGCCGCGGCAAAACAGCTCAAGCTGGCGGACCTCGTGGATGAGCCGTTCGTGCTCATGCCGCAGTCCAACAGCTACCGCCACCAGTTCGATGTGGAGCTGGCGCACCAGAAGCTGACGATCCGTCCGTTCCTGGAGCTGGAGAGCACGAGCATGGTCATGCAGCTGCTCGAGCACAGCCCGTACCTGTCCGTGCTGCCGCGCTACACGGCGCGCCGCCGCGCGGAAGAGGGCCGCCTCGCCATTTTGCCGGTCACGGACTGCCACATGGAGCAGTGGAGCCAGCTGGTGCACCACCGCGACAAGGTGCTCACGCCGCAGATCCGCGTTATGGTCTCCTGCATTGCGCAGGTGGAAAAAATCCCGCTGCATCTCGAGAGCTGAACAGGGACATAATAAAAACCTGCCCCCATCGTGCGATGGGGGCAGGTTTGCATCCGGGAACAAAAACTCAGTCGGTCACGTACGGCAGGAGGGCGATCTGACGCGCTCTCTTGATGGCCTCGGTGAGCTCGCGCTGGTGCATCGCGCAGGTACCGGTCGTGCGGCGCGGCAGGATCTTGCTGCGCTCGGACAGGAAGCGGCGAAGCTTCGCGGTGTCTTTGTAGTCGATATAAGTGCACTTGTCAACACAGAACTGGCAAACTTTTCTGCGTTTGCGGTTCTTGCTCTTATCTCTGTCAAAAGCCAAGACTGTAATCCTCCTTTATCAAAATCAGAACGGCAGGTCGCCGTCATCGTCGTCCAGCTCGGAAAACGCGCTGCCGCCCTGGGGGACATTGTCATATCCGCCATAGCTTCCGCGGTGAGCCGGTGCCGATGCACTCGGCGCTGCCGGGCGAGACGTGTCGCCGCCGTCGCGGCGCTTGCTCTCGCCAAAGTAGACATTGTCCGCCACGACCTCCGCGCTGCGGCGCTTGCCGCCCTCACGGTCGGTCCAGTCGCGGATCTGCAGGCGGCCGCTCACAACGGCCATGCTGCCCTTGGTGAAGTACTTGGAGACGAACTCCGCCGTGCTTCTCCACGCGACAATGTCGATGAAGTCCGTCTGCCGCTCGCCGCCGTCACGACCGCCGAAATCACGGTCGACCGCAAGCGAAAACGACGCCACGGGGATCTGGGACTGGGTATAACGAAGCTCGGGGTCACGGGTCAGACGGCCCATGAGCACAATGTGATTCAGCATTGCCGCGCCTCCTTATTCCGGGCGACGGGTGATCAGGGAGCGGAGAATACCGTCCGTGATGCCCAGCACACGATCCAGCTCAGCCGGGAAATCCGGGCCGCTGGTGAACTTGACGAGCACGTAGTAGCCCTCGGAAATGTAGTTGATCTCGTAAGCGAGCTTGCGCTTACCCATCTCCTCCATCTCCTCCAGCGTGCCGTTCTGCTCGACAAGCGCCTTGAACTTCTCGACGACTGCTGCAGTCTCTTCCTCCGACAGGTTGGGGTTGATGATGTACATCAGTTCGTACTTTTCGGTGGTTTTTGCCATTTCAGTTGCACCTCCTTCTGGTCTGATGGCCCTCATCTCAAATGAGAGCAAGGATCACCTGTGTCAGCACACAGGCCATATTATTATACCTGAAAATATGGGAAAGTCAATCTTTTTTTGCACTTTCCGGTGTGTCGAGCACGTGCACGTTCATCTGCGGATAGGACATGGACACACCGTGGGCGTCAAACGCCGCGCCGACGGCCTCCATGAGGTCATAGTACACCGTCCAGTAATCGGCCGTCTTGCACCAGACCCGCACGACGTAGTCGATATTGCTCTCGCTGTACCCCGACACGCGCACAAACGGCTCCGGCTCCGGCAGGATGCCGGGCACAAGGGAGACGGCATTGTGCAGCGCCGCCTTCACCTGCTCCGGACGGCAGGTATAGTCCGCGCCGAAGGTAAGATCCACGCGCCGCTGCGGCTCACGGTTGTAGTTGACGATCTTGGACGCCGACAGGTCACTGTTCGGCACATAGATGTCCTTGTTGTCGATCGTGCACAGCTGCGTGTAGATGAGGCCGATGTCGCGCACCGTGCCGCTGACATTGCCGGCCTCGATGAAATCGCCGTCCTCAAACGGCCGTGTGAGCAGGATGATGATACCGCTCATGGCATTTGAGAGGCAGTTTTGCACCGAGAGCGACAGAGCCAGACCGAGCAGGCTGAACACAGCCAGCAGTGCTGTGACATTAAAGCCGAGGCTGTCGGCCACGATGAGGATCGCCATGAATTCCAGCGTGATCTTGAGCACCTTGAGAATGAACCTGCTCAGGCTCTCGGACAGGCGCGAGTGCGACGATATGCGCCGCGCAATGCGCATGATGATCCAGATGCAGACAATGCAGATCACGAGCGTGATGGCGGAGGTGATGAGCTTTTCCAGTGTGAGACTGCCGAGGCTGAAGCCGATGGCGTTATTCACGTCCTCGATGCTGTCTTTCGTGGATTCGAGCGCGTTCTGATAGGTGTCCGTATTCAAATGGCGGTCTCCCCTTTCGTGAATGATCTGATGTTCAGTATACGCCATACCCCGCCGGTTTTCAACACGTTCCGTCAGGCGGGGCGTTGGAGAAAAATGCGTGCGTGCACGGTGTCCGATACTGCCTCAAGCAGGATCGCGCCTTTTCTATCCGGCTCGTCTGCGAGCCGGATAGAAAAGGCGGGGCTGAAATCAGCCCCGCCTGCGTGGGTAGGAAAAATTATGCCTCGTCGTAGAGCTTCTTGAGCTTGAGCAGGTGCTCGTAGCGCTTCTTTGCGTTGGCCTCGGACTTGGCAAACAGCTCCTCGGCACGATCCGGGAACTCGTTGGTCAGGCGGGCGTAACGTGCCTCGTTCATGAGGAAGTCACGGTAGCCGTCGGCCGGCTCCTTGCTGTCGAGCGCGAAGGGCTTCTCGGCAGACGGATCGTAGCGGAACAGGTTCCAGTAGCCGCAGTCAACCGCGCGCTTCATCTCGCCCTGGCAGTTGGTCATGCCGCCCTTCTTGATGCTGTGCATCTCGCAGGGAGCGTAGCCGATGATCAGGGACGGGCCGGGGTAAGCTTCCGCTTCCTTGATGGCCTTGATGGTCTGCGCCGGGTTTGCACCCATGGCGACCTGCGCCACGTAGATGTAGCCATAGCTCATGGCGATCTCGGCAAGGCTCTTGCTCTTGAGCTCCTTACCGGCAGCCGCGAACTGCGCGACCTGACCGATGTTGGAGGCCTTGGACGCCTGTCCGCCGGTGTTGGAGTAGACCTCGGTGTTGAAGACGAACACGTTCACGTCCTCGTCCTGCGCCAGGACATGGTCCAGACCGCCGAAGCCGATGTCGTAGGCCCAGCCGTCGCCGCCGAAGATCCAGCAGCTCTTCTTGTTGAGGAAGTCCTTGCCGGCCATGATGCGCTGGTAGCGCTCGCAGTCACAGGCGGGCTTGGCCTCCATCACAGCGAGGAACTCCGCCGTGGCGGTCTGGTTTGCCTCGCCGTCGTTGTAGGTCTCGAGGTACTTCTTGGCAGCCGCGACCTTGGCGGGATCCTTGCCGTTTTCGGCGATGTAGCGGATGTCCTCCGCGAGATCGTCGCGGATCTTCTTCTGGCCGAGATACATGCCGAGGCCGTGCTCCGCGTTATCCTCGAACAGGGAGTTGGCCCAGGCGGGACCCTTGCCTTCCTTGTTGACGGTGTACGGGCTGGTGGCAGCCGGGCCGCCCCAGATGGACGAGCAGCCGGTCGCGTTGGAGATCATCATGTGATCGCCGAACAGCTGCGTGATCAGGCGGGCATAGCTCGTCTCGGCACAGCCGGCGCAGGAGCCGGAGAACTCGAGCATGGGCTGACGGAACTGGCTTCCCTTGACGGTGAAGTCCTGAAGCTCCTTCTTCTCGGCAACAGCGGAGACCATGTAGTCGAACACGGGCTGCTGCACTTCCTGGCCCTCCAGCGGCTGCATCGTCAGCGCGCCGACCGGGCAGACGTGCGTGCAGACGCCGCAGCCCATGCAGTCAAGCGGAGAGATGGCCATGGAGAACTTGTAAACGCCCTTGCCGGCGCCGACCTTGAAGTCGACCGCCTTGGTCTGAGCGGGCGCGGTAGCCAGCTCGTCGGCAGTGAGCGCGAACGGGCGGATGGTCGCGTGCGGGCAGACATAGGCGCACTGGTTGCACTGGATGCACTTGGCGCTGTCCCACTCGGGCACGGAGACGGCCACGCCGCGCTTCTCATACGCGGAGGCGCCGAGCTCGAACGTGCCGTCGGCATGGTCGACGAACGCGGAGACAGGCAGGCTGTCGCCGTCCATCTTGTCGACCGGGGTGAGAATGTCGCGCACCATCTTGACGGTGGCCGGACGGCCGGTCAGCTCCTTGGCGGGCGCATCGTCCACGGCGTTGGCCCAGTCGGCCGGAACGTCGATCTTCACATACGCGGTCGCGCCGAGGTCGATGGCCTTGTAGTTCATCTCGACCACGTCCTCGCCCTTCTTCATGTAGGAGGCCTTGGCCTTCTCCTTCATGTAGCGGATGGCGTCCTCCTCCGGCATGATCTTCGCCAGAGAGAAGAAAGCGGACTGCAGGATGGTGTTGTTGCGCTTGCCCATACCGATCTGGATGGCCAGGTCAATGGCGTTGATCGTGTAGAGCTGGATGTTGTTCTTGGCAATGTAGCGCTTGGCGGAGGCGTCCAGATGGTGGCTGAGCTCCTCGGGCGTCCACTCGCAGTTGATCATGAACACGCCGCCGGGCTTGACGTCCTGAACCATCTTGAAGCCCTTGGTGATGTAGCTCGGGTTGTGGCAGGCGACGAAGTCGGCCTTATTGATATAGTACGGGCTCTTGATCTCGTGATCGCCGAAGCGCAGGTGGCTGATGGTCACGCCGCCGGTCTTCTTGGAGTCGTACTGGAAGTAGGCCTGCACGAACTTATCGGTGTGGTCGCCGATGATCTTGATGGAGTTCTTGTTGGCGCCGACGGTGCCGTCACCGCCGAGACCCCAGAACTTGCAGGCGATGGTGCCCTCGGCGGAGGTGTCGGGCGCGTCCGTCTCCGGCAGGGAGAGATTGGTCACATCATCGACGATGCCGATGGTGAACTGGCGCTTCGGCGTGTCGTGCTTGAGCTCTTCGTAGACCGCGAACACGGAGGACGGCGGGGTGTCCTTGGAGCCGAGGCCGTAGCGGCCGCCGGTGACGACGATGTCGTTGCGGCCGGCGTTGGCCAGCGCGGTGACGACGTCGAGGTACAGGGGCTCGCCCTGTGCGCCGGGCTCCTTGGTACGGTCGAGCACGGCAATCTTCTTGCAGGTCGCCGGGATGGCCGCGATGAGCTTGTCGGCACGGAACGGACGGTACAGGCGGACCTTCACGAGGCCGACCTTCTCGCCGTGGGCGTTGAGGTAGTCGATGACTTCCTCGGCCACGTCGCAGATGGAGCCCATGGAGATGATGACACGGTCAGCATCCGGAGCGCCGTAGTAGTTGAACAGCTGGTAGTTGGTGCCGATCTTGGCATTGATCTTGCCCATGTATTCCTCGACCAGATCCGGCACGGCGTCATAATACTTATTAGACGCCTCACGGTTCTGGAAGAAGATATCGCCGTTTTCGTGGCTGCCGCGCATCTGCGGATGCTGCGGGTTCAGGCCGCGCTGACGGAAGGCATTGACCGCATCCATGTCGACCATCTCGGCCAGATCGTCATAATCCCAGACGGCAATCTTCTGGATCTCGTGCGAGGTACGGAAGCCGTCAAAGAAGTTCAGGAACGGAACGCGGCCCTTGATGGCGGCCAGATGCGCCACAGGGGACAGATCCATAACTTCCTGCACGTTGCCCTCAGCGAGCATGGCAAAGCCGGTCTGGCGGCAGGCCATGACGTCGGACTGATCGCCGAAAATAGACAGCGTGTGCGACGCGAGCGCGCGGGCCGTCACGTGGAACACGGCCGGGAGCAGCTCACCTGCCATCTTGTACATGTTCGGGATCATGAGCAGCAGGCCCTGAGAGGCGGTGTACGTCGTGGTCAGGGCGCCGGCATTCAGCGAACCGTGGACAGCGCCGGCTGCGCCGGACTCTGCCTGCATTTCCTGCACACGGACCTTCGTGCCGAAGATGTTCTTGCGGCCGGCAGCGGCCCACTGATCGACCAAGTCGGCCATCGGGCTCGACGGGGTGATCGGGTAAATGGCAGCCACTTCCGTAAAGGCGTAGGACACGTGGGCGGCAGCGTTGTTGCCGTCCATGGTAACGAGCTTTCTTGCCATAAACTTCATCTCCTATTTCTCTTATATGTTATCCTATATTTGTGCAATGGGCACCTATCCGCCCATTCACGTCAATATGATAACACAGTTTCAAAAAAACGTAAATAATAGTTTTTTGATTCTTGTTTCATTTTTCGAAACGCAACTATTGAAAACGTGCAAGTTTCCGGGTGAAAACCGGCGTTTTCACGGAAAATGTCCAGTTTTTTCGCTAATTTTTCGCTTGTGATTTCTCACCTATTGTTATATAATATATCACTGCTGTTAAGAAAGGGGCTGTCTACATGGTCAAAATCGAACAATCGAATGGCACCATCAGCATCACCAACGAAGTATTCACCAACCTTGCAGGCGACGCCGCGACCAGTTGCTTCGGCGTGAAGGGTATGGTCGGCCGCAGCAAAGACAGCGGACCGTTCCAGCTCCTGCGCCGCGAGTCCATGTCCAAAGGCGTCAACGCCACGTTTGCCGACGACGGCAGCATCTCGCTGGAGCTGCACATCGCGGTCGATCACGGCGTGAACATTTCCGCGCTTGCCCACAGCATCATCAATGAGGTCAGCTATAAGGTCAATCAGGCCACCGGCGTGCCCGTTGCGTGCGTGGACGTGTACGTGGACACCATGTTCCTCGATTAAGCAGGAGCATTCGCACTGCTTCCCTCCCGGGAGCCGCGCTTCCGGGCCATTTTCATTCCCCCTGTCGGAGGTGTACAGATTTGAGAGAGATCATTGATGCCGCAGCGCTTCGGGAAATGCTCCTGTGCGCGAACGCGGCACTGGAAGAAAACAAACAGAAGATCAACGAGCTCAACGTTTTCCCCGTTCCGGACGGCGATACCGGCACGAACATGAGCCTGACGATGAACTCGGCCGCCATCGAGCTCGGCCGCAAGCAGACCGACACCGTTGGCGCCGTGGCCGACTGCGCCGCGAGCGCACTGCTGCGCGGTGCGCGCGGCAACTCCGGCGTCATTTTGTCGCTGCTGTTCCGCGGGATCGCCAAGTCCCTCAAGGGCCGCGAGACCGCAAACGCCGCGGAATTTGCCGCTGCCGTCTCCGCCGGCGTGGACGCTGCCTACAAGGCCGTTATGAAGCCGGCCGAGGGCACGATCCTCACCGTCAGCCGTCTGGGCGCGCAGGCCGCCGTGGCCTTCGCCAAGGACAGCACAGACTTTGAGGGCATGCTCGACGCGCTGCTCGTCGCCGCGCGCGAGGCGCTGGCCGACACGCAGAACATCAACCCCGTGCTGCGCCGCGCAGGCGTGGTCGATGCCGGCGGCGAGGGCTTCGTGCTCGTCATGGACGCCATGCTCGGCTATCTGCAGGGCCGCACCGCCGCCCCCGTGACCGCCGCCGCTCCGGCTGCCGCCCAGGCGCCGAAAGAGGGCGCGGACTTCTCCGAGTTCGACACCGGCGAGATCACGTTCGGCTACTGCACGGAGTTCATCGTCGCGCGTGAAAACAGCAAGAGCCCGGAGCTCCTGCGCTCGTTCCTGAAGAATCTCGGCGACTGCGTCGTCGTGGTCGATGACGACGAGATCATCAAAGTGCACGTGCACACGAATGTGCCCGGCGAGGTGCTGACCGAGGCGCTGACCTACGGCCCGCTCCAGACCGTGAAGATCGAAAATATGCGCAACCAGCACACCGCGCTCTCCGGCAAGGAGGATTCTCCCGAAGCCGCCGCCGAGACGGAGGCCGAGCCCGAAGTGGCCAAGCCCGAAAAGCAGTTCGGCGTCGTGGCCGTGTCCGCCGGCGAGGGCATGGCCAACCTCTTCCGCGAACTGGGCGTGGATCGTGTCGTCACCGGCGGCCAGACCATGAACCCCTCCACGGAGGACATCCTCACCGAGGTCAACAAGACGCCGGCGGAGGTCGTGTTCGTGCTGCCGAACAACAAGAACATCATCATGGCCGCCCAGCAGTGCATCCCGCTGTCGGACAAGAAGGTCATCGTCATCCCGACCAAGACCGTGCCGCAGGGCATTACCGCGATGCTCTCCTTCGACCCGGCGAGCGCCGAGGACGTCATCGAGGCGGAGCTGAGCGCCGCGATCGAGAGCGTGCACACCGCGCAGATTACCTACGCCGCGCGCGACTCCGACTTTGACGGCCACGACATCCACAAGGGTGAGTATCTGGCACTGATGGACGGTGCGCTGCTCGGCAGCGACGCCGACCTCGACAAGGTGCTGACCAGGATCGCGGACGCCGCGAACGACCTCGACCCCGAGATCGTCTCCATCTACTACGGCGAGGACGTGCAGGGCGACGCCGCCCAGCACGCGGCCGACCTGCTCGGCGAGCGCCTGCCGATGGCGGATGTAAACGTCGTTGACGGCGGCCAGCCGGTGTATTACTACATGATCTCGTTTGAATAAAACGTGCACCATAAGACAGCAAAGCGCCCGGACGAAACGTCCGGGCGCTTTGCTGCTTTTTTACTTTTCCTGCGCGCGGATGAGATTTTTATAAAAATCGACCGCGCCGGGCAGGCAGCTGTACTCGATGTTCTCATTGATGCCATGCATGCCCTTCATCTGCTCCGGGCCGTAGATCACGGGGGCGAAGCGCACGCAGCTGTCGCAGATCTCCTGATAGAAGTGTGCATCCGTCGCGCCGGTCATGACATAGGGGCTGACGGGCAGGCCGGGGAACGTCTCGCCGATGACCCGCTCCACCTGGCGGAACGCCTCGCCGTGGATGTCCACGGGCTCGGAGTAGTCGTTCGTGTGCACAACCTCCATCTCCAGACCGTGCTTTTCAGCGAGCCGGCGGATGATGGCAAGGCTTTCCTGCTCGCCCTGATGCGGGATGAAGCGCATGTTCGCACCCAGCGTCGCCTCCTGCGGCAGGACGTTGTACGCGTCCGAGCCGGACTGCATCGTGAACGCGATCGTCGTGCGCAGCATGGCCCCCGCCTGCGCCGACACGCGCGGCAGCACGACCTTCATCAGCGGGGCAAACAGCCAGAGGTTGCCCATCACGAGCCGCAGGCCGAACGGTGCATACGGCGCCAGACGCGTGAACATGGCCGTGACCTCGGGCAGGAACTTCTTGCGAAACGGCGCGTGCTTTTCCACATCCGTCACAAACGCGGACAGGCGCGCGATGGGGGTGTTCGCCGTCGGGGCGCTGGCGTGGCCGCCGGTGCTGCGGGCCGTGAACTTCACGTCCGCCTTGCCCTTTTCGAACACGCCGACCATGGCGAAGTTTCCGGGGATGCCGCCGATCGGCTCGGTGATGATGCCGCCGCCCTCGTCGCAGACGAGAAACGGCCGCACGCCGCGGCGCTTGAGCTCGGCGACGAGCTTCGGCGCGCCGTCGCCCGCCCACTCTTCCGTGCAGGACGAGGCGATGTAGACATCATTGGCCGGTTCATATCCGGCGGCGAGCAGCTCCTCGACCGCCTGGAAAAACGCCATGACCGAGCACTTGGTGTCCGACGCGCCGCGGCCCCAGACCTTGCCGCCGGCAATATCGCCGGAAAACGGTGCGTGCTCCCATGTGCCCTCGGCGGGCACGACATCCTGATGGCTCATGAGCACGATCGGGCGGTCGTGCGCCCGGCCCGGCCAGTAATAGAGCAGGTTGCCGTCGATGTCCGTGCGCGCGAGCTTTTCATGCACAAGCGGGAATAGCTCGGCCAGCAGAGCATGGAAGCGCTCAAACTTTTCCGGCTCGCAGACGTTGGCGTGCGACGTGGTGTCGCACCGGATCATGGCCGAGAGCTTCTCGGCGTAGGCCATGGCGCGGTCGGGATCCGGCTGCGGCTGATAGGCGGACGTTTTGCGCGGTGTGAGCGCAGCGTGCGCCACCGCTGCCCCCAGCGGGGCCAGCGGTGCGAGCGCGAGATAACCGGGACGGAATTTCATTTGACATCTGCCTCCTTTTTCTGCTTACGGTACATACTGTAGGCAATGCCGATGGCCAATGCGCCGCTCGGAATAATCATGAAGCTCGTGGAGCCCGTCAGCGACGGGACGAGCATGAACAGCAGGCTCATCACGACCAGCGGAGCGACCGCGACCTGCACGTTCTTGCGGAAATACTGATACGCCATCGCGCCGAAGAGCGCCGGGACGACATTGGCAAACGCCGGCTGGAGCACGGGGCTCTGCAGCACGGGCTGCAGCGGCACGAGCAGCGCCACGCCGAGCGCGAGCACGACGATGGTCACGAGCGAGCTCGTCGCGATCGAGAGCGTCGAGATGATCTCGTTTTCGGCCGTGCCGGTCTTGGTGCCAACGATATCGCGCGCATTGACCGCGCACGGGATCTTCATATTGATGAGGTTGCCGGTGATGAAGGCGAGGTAGCCGCCGCCGGCGCCGAGCATGGGCGTGTAGATGAGAAACTCCGCCACACTGCTGACCGTCCACACGAGGCCGACGGACAAAAAGCCCTTGGCCACGGCGCCCATGTCGGGCATCGCGCCGAGGAACGTGCCGATGAGAAACGGCGCGCCGACGAGCAGCACAAGCGTGATCGCGCTCACGATGCGGCCGAGGACGTGCGTCCGGCGGTTGAACTGCTCGAGATATGCTTTGCGTTCGGTTTCGTTCATGATGTCCCCTCCTTACAGCCGCACGAGCACGGCCGCCGCCATGCCGATGAGCATACTGCCGGCAATGGAGAAGCTCTCCAGCCAGGCCATGTTCTTTTTCTCCGCCAGATACACGAACAGTGCCATCACCGCAGCCGACACGGCCACGACGATCAGCGGTGTCCAGTCGCCGGTGCAGGTGAACAGGCCTTCCCCGGACACGAACGCGCCGATGTAGCTGCCGATGTACGCGCATACAAGGCCGATGAACATGGCCGTCATGGCACTGTCGCCAAAGCCGACGCCGGAGGCGGACTTGGCTCCGTCATTGCCGAGGCGCTTAAGATAACGCTTATTGAAAAAGATTGACAGGATCATGCCCCACATGATGCAGACGCTCATAAGCAGGGCGATCGTTGTGAAGCCCTGCGGCGTCATCTCGGCGGCGGACAGAGCGTGCATACCGACCTGCTCGGCTGCGGCCTGTGCGACCTGCGTCTCATAGTGCAGTGCGCCGATGACGGACAAGCGCAGCCACGGCCACGGCGTGCCGAGACTGCCGGACAGGGCGATGACGCCGAGCAGGATGCCCACGCTCGGCAGGACCGAGAACGTGGCGCTCGACGTGATGGCGCGCTTCATGCGCGCGGAGTCCATACCGATGGCCAGACCCGCGCGGTACGAGCGCACAAGGAACACGACGCACACCGCCGCGACGAACGCGATGATGCCGCCGCAGATCGCATACATAGGTGCGCTGTTGAGCTGGGCTAAGATGTTGTTCATAAATGTTCTCCTCCCCGGTAACGGCCGGTATCCGTATATGAAAAGGCCCGCATGGCATACACCGTGCAGGCTTTTTTCACAGCTTATTGCGCGCCGCCGGCCGGCCCGGATACAGCCGGGCGGATGTTGGACGCGGTCAGGTAAGACTGAAACAGCAGCATGCCCGCAATGGCGACCAGCATAAGCTGCTGCGCGCCGGCGCGGTCATCCGGCAGGGCGGTGATGCACAGGAACGCCGCAAACTGGCTCCAGAAAATGCTCTTGACGGCTTTCGGGCGGCCATAGACAAAACCCGCAAGCTCATAAAACGCGATCAGCGCGGCGCACAGCGCCAGGATCTCAACCGCATAGGCAGAGACGGTGGGGTTGATGATGTTGACCTTGTAGCTCACGATCAGCCAGAACACGAGCAGCACCATCGGCATGGACGCACACACGAGCGCGCCGGCGTCATTCTCCCGCTCACCGGGGGCGAGCATCTGGCGCGCGAACACCACACCCGTCACGACCGCGAGCACGGCAAGAACCCGCTGCAGGCCGGGCTCGGAGAGCGCGCCGCTGCTCAGCAGCAGCCAAAGGCCGCCGAGCGCGAGCATCGCGCCGAGCAGGACACCGCCGACCGCGCGCGCACGCTTTGACGCCGCGAACGCCGCCGGAAGCGAGTCCGGAAAGCTGGTGTGCGGCTGATTCTTTACCCGGAAGCACACGACGGCCAGCACCGCCGCGGCAACGGCAATCATCAGCGCGACGACGTACGGCCAGATGCTTCCGTGTACGGCAAGGCCGGTCTCGGCCTCAAAGCAGGCCTGATCCTGCAGCCAGCGAAAAAAGATCCCGAATGCTGACAGCACAGCTGTACAGCAGCAGATCACCCAAGCATTTTTGCGCATAACAAACTACCTGTCCCAATACATATTTAATAGACTTATTTTATACTGATTTCCCCGCTGCGTCAAGGCGCAAAACGCCCCGCGCAGCAGAAAGGAGGCGGTGTGGATGCGCAGGGTTTTTCTGCTGTCGCTGCTGCTCGTGGCGCTGTCGCTGCTGATCCCGTGGCTCGCGGTCACACTCGCTCCCACCGGTGGAGCGGCTTCCCTGCCCGTCCCGTCCGTACCGGTGTCGGACAACGTCGCGCCCGACGGCGCAACGCCCATCACGGCACTGTGCGGTGATGCGCTCATCGAAACGACCATGGCCGACTGGCTGCCCGGCGTGGTAGCCGCCGAGATGCCCGCCTCCTTCGCGCCCGAGGCGCTGCGGGCACAGGCCGTCGCCGCGCGCACCTACATTCTCCGGCGCGTGCGCAGCGGCGGCGCAAGCCATCCGGAGGCCGGCATCTGCGACCGGTACACCTGCTGCTGCGCGCACAAGGACGATGCGGCGCTGCGCGCGCAGTGGGGCAAGGATTACGCGCGCAACATGGCGCGCATCCGGCAGGCCGTTGCCGACACGGACGGGCAGTATCTCGTCTACGACGGGCAGCTCATCCGCGCGGTGTTTCACGCCGCGTCCGCCGGGTCGACCGAGTGCAGCGCCGCACTCTGGGGCGGTGATGCGCCGTATCTTGTGAGCGTGTCCTCCCCGGAGACGGCGCAGGACGTGCCGAACTACGTCTCCACAGCCGAAATCGCAGCCGACGCCGTGCAGGATGCCGTGCTGGACCGTTATCCGGACTGTGTGCTCGGAGACGATCCGAGCGCGTGGTTCGGCACGCCGGTGCTCGATGACAGCGGCCGCGTGGCGAGCATCCCTGTCGGCTCGGAGACGCTCACGGGTGCGCAGGTGCGCGCGCTCTTTTCCCTGCGCTCGGCGGCGTTTTCCGTCGCATACGGCGGCGGGATATTCACCTTCACCGTCACCGGCAGCGGCCACGGCGTCGGCATGAGCCAGTACGGTGCGAACGTCATGGCAGCGCACGGCAGCGGCTATGCCGACATCCTCGCGCACTATTACCCCGGCACGGCGCTCATCCGCGCCGAAGGCTGAACAAAAAAAGAGACGTCTCCAGACGTCTCTTTTTCTTATTCCGTGCTTACTTTTGTGCCGCGGGGTCCGTGTACGTGTTCTCGTCCACATAGTAAACCGTCATGTCTGCGGTCGCGATGAGCTTGTCCGTATCGTCGAACACCTCCGCCGTGACAAGGCCGGTCGTGCGGCCTGCCTTGACCACGCGACCGCGCGCGACGAGCTTTTCCGTGTCCTTGGCGCGGCGCAGGAAATGGATGTTGCTGTCGAGCGTCACGGTGATGCGCCCGCCGGTGCGCGCGGCGACGCCGGTCGCCACGTCGCAGAGCGTGAAGATCAGCCCGCCGTGCGCCATGCCGAGCGGGTTGAGACTCTCCGGCGCGAGCTTGACCTCGACAACGCTGGTGCCGTCGCCGACCTCGGTGACGACGATGTGGTTGTGGGAATTGAAGCCCTTGAATTCATTATAACGAAACGGGTCGAGATAGACCGCCTTGTTTTCCGTCTGCATAGTTTGTTCCATGTTGGGGTACGCCTCCGTCCAGATTACATTCAGGGCGTTATCATACCACGTTCGCACGTTTTCGTCAAAACAATTTTTCCTTCCCGCACCTGCGCCGTGACCACATCGCCGCGCCGGAGCGAGCCGTCGAGCAGCATCCCCGCCGCCTGATCGGCGATCGTGCTCTGGATCGCCCGGCGCAGCGGCCGCGCCCCGTACACGGGGTCGTAGCCCGTCGCCGAGAGCGCATCGAGCGCCGCATCCGGCACGCGCAGCTCCACACCCGCGCGCTCCATGCGCCGGTTGACCGTGCCGAGGAGCTTTTGCGCGATTCGGCGGGTATCGGCGCGCGTGAGTTTGTGAAAGACGATGATCTCATCGACGCGGTTGAGAAACTCCGGCCGGAACGTCTTTTTCAGATCGGACATGACCATGCTGCGGATCTCGGCATCCGTGCGCCCCGCATCCGCGCCCGTCTGCTGTGCAAAGCCGAGACTGCGGCGGCTGTCGGTGATGGCCTTCGCCCCGACGTTCGAGGTCATGACCACGACCGCATTGCGGAAATTCACCTTGCGCCCGAGCGAGTCCGTAAGCTGCCCGTCCTCCATCACCTGCAGCAGGAGATTGAAGACATCCTCGTGCGCCTTTTCGATCTCGTCGAAGAGCACGACGGCATAGGGCTTGCGCCGCACCTTTTCCGTGAGCTGGCCGCCCTCCTCGTGTCCGACATACCCCGGCGGCGAGCCGATGAGCCGCGACACGCTGTGCCGCTCCATATACTCCGACATATCCACGCGGATGAGCGCCTGCTCGTCGCCGAAGAGCGCCTCAGCCAGCGCGCGGCAGAGCTCCGTCTTGCCGACGCCGGTCGGTCCGAGGAAGAGAAAGCTGCCGATCGGCCGGTTCGGATCGCCGAGCCCGACGCGGCTGCGGCGGATGGCGTTCGAGACCGCGCACACCGCCTCCTCCTGCCCGACGACGCGGCGGCGCAGCGACGCCTCCATCTGCAGCAGCTGCTGACTCTCGCTCGACGTGATGCCCGCGACCGGAATGCCCGTCCAGAGCGAGACGATCTCGGCCACGTCCTCGCCCGTCACGGCGCGTACAGAGCCGGAATTGGCCCGCTCCCAGCGACTGCGCTGCTGCCGGAGCTCCGCACGCAGCTTCTGCTCACGTTCCCGCAGACCGGCCGCACGCGCAAAGTCCTGTGTACGCACGGCGTGCTCCATCTCCGCCGCTACAGCGGCGAGCTGCGTCTCGAGCGCGTGCACCCGCTCGGGCTGCACCAGTGCCTGCATCCGCACACGTGAGGCCGCCTCGTCGACGAGGTCAATTGCTTTGTCCGGCAGCCAGCGGTCGCCGATATAGCGCACCGAGAGTGCGACCGCTTTGTCGAGCGCCTCGTCCGTGATCTTCAGACGATGGTGCGCCTCGAGCCGCGCGCGCAGGCCGCGCAGGATCTGCAGGCTCTGCTCGGGCGTTGGCTCTGCGATGCGCACGGGCTGAAAGCGCCGCTCGAGCGCCGCGTCCTTTTCAATATACTTGCGGTACTCCTCAAGCGTCGTCGCGCCGATGATCTGCAGCTCGCCGCGCCCGAGTGCGGGCTTGAGGATGTTCGCCGCGTCGATCGCGCCCTCGGCAGAGCCCGCGCCGACGATCGTGTGCAGCTCGTCGATGAAGAGGATTACGCTGCCTGAACGCTGCACCTCCTGCAGGACGCATTTGACGCGCTCCTCAAAATCGCCGCGGTACTTTGTGCCCGCAAGCATGGCCGTCAGATCCACGCTCACGATGCGCTTGCACTTCAGGTCCTCGGGCACACTGCCGTCGGCGATGCGCTGCGCGAGCCCCTCGGCCACCGCCGTCTTGCCGACGCCGGGCTCGCCGATGAGCACGGGATTATTCTTGCTGCGGCGCGAGAGGATCTGGATGGCGCGCTCGATCTCGCGGTCGCGGCCGATGACCGGATCCATACGTCCGGCTGCGGCAAGCTCCGTGAGGTCGCGGCCATACTGGTCGAGCGTTTTCGTCTCGGCAGCGCGGCGCGGCTGTGCGCGCGGCGCGCCCTGCTGCGGCCGGGGCTTATACTCCGGGCGGCCGAAGACGTCCATGATGTCCGTATAGATCTTGTTGAGGTCGCCGCCCGCCGCCACAAGGATACGCGCCCCGGCGCTGTCCGCCTCGCGGAGGATGCCCATGAGCAGGTGCTCCGTGCCGACATAGCAGTGACCGAGGCGGTTGGAATCCTCGGCGGCCAGCTCGATGACGTGCCGCGCGCGGGGGCTGAGTCCCTGCTCGGGCGTGCCGGGCACGCCGCGCCCGACCGTCTCCGTGACCATGCGCGTGAGCACGGAATCGGTAAGCGCGTTGTCCGCCAGAATGCGCGCGCCGAGCCCCTCTCCCTCCCGGATGATTCCGAGCAGGATATGCTCCGTGCCCACATAACTGTGCCCCATTCCCGCCGCCGCATCGTGCGCCTTGCGGATCGCCGTGGATGCCCGCTGTGTAAACCTTTCGCTGCCGCGCATAGATCGTTTGCCTCCTTCGCCGGTCATACGCCTCTATTATCCTCCGGCCGGCGCAAAGAATGTGCCGAATCCGGGAAACTGATTTGTATTATTTCCACGTCTTCCCGGGTTTTAATCAACACGCTTTTCCGAATTTCGAAAATGACGGTTGATTTTTCGGATTTTTGTGCTACAATGACTCTCATACCAGTGGTAGCGATACCCGGTGAAAAACATAGGAGGTAACGACAATGGCTTTTGTTATCAGCGATGATTGCGTCATGTGCGGCACCTGCGCCGCCAACTGCCCGGCTGAGGCAATTTCCGAGGGCAACGGCAAGTACGTCATCAACGCGGACAGCTGCATGGAGTGCGGCACCTGCGCTGCGAACTGCCCGGTGGGTGCGATCTCCGTCGACTAAGTTCCGCTCGGAGAACAACGCAAACGAATGAGGCGATATGCAAGCTGCATATCGCCTCTGTCTATATGACGGAAACGGAGGGAGCGTGCGCCATGACTCAACCGGAATTTGACGACCTATGGCCCGGCGGACCGCGCTTTGTGCGCTCCGGCGCGGGGTTTGCCCTCGGCACGGACAGCGTGCTGCTGGCCGATTTTGCGGCGCAGCGCCGCGCACGGCGCATTGCCGACCTCGGCTGCGGCGCGGGCGTGCTGACGGTGCTGCTGCTGCGCGCGCTGGAGCAGGCGACCGCCGTCGGCATTGAACTGCAGCCGGACGCGGCGCAGCTCGCGCGCGACAACATCAGAGCAAACGGTCTGAGCGACCGGGCGCAGATCCTCTGCGCCGACCTGCGCGCGCACCGCACGCTGCTCCCCGCCGGGAGCTTCGACCTCGTCGTTGCAAACCCGCCGTATTTCGCCGCCGGCAGCGGCTACACCTCACCCGACCCGATGCGGGCGCACGCGCGCGACGAGCGCACCTGCACCATGCAGGACATCTGCGCCGCCATGGCCTATCTCACGCGCTGGGGCGGCTCGGCCGCGCTCGTACACCGGCCGGAACGGCTCAGCGAGCTGCTGTGCACGCTCACGGCCGCAGGGCTCGAGCCCAAGCGCCTGCGCACCGTGGCATACAAGGCCGACGCCGCGCCCAACCTCGTACTGGTCGAGGCGCGCCGCGGCGGAAAGCCGGGACTCACCGTTTCGCCGCCGCTGGCGCTGTGCACGCCCGACGGCGCGGACTCGGACGAGATCCGCAGAATTTATCACAGGAGGACGCAACCATGAGCGGAACACTGTATCTGGTCGGCACGCCGATCGGCAACCTCGGCGACCTGTCCGTGCGCGCGCTGGAGACGCTGCGCCGCGCCGACTTCATCGCCGCCGAGGACACGCGCGTGACCGCAAAGCTGCTCAACCACTTTGAGATCAGAAAGCCGTGCGTGAGCTACTACGAGCACAACAAGTACGCCAGCGGCGAGAAGATCGTCGCGCGGCTGCTCGCGGGCGAGACGTGCGCGCTCGTGACCGATGCCGGCATGCCCGCCATCTCCGACCCCGGCGAGGACATCGTGCGCCAGTGCGCCGAGCAGGGCATCGACGTGCAGGTCATCCCCGGCCCGTGCGCCGCCATCGCCGCGCTGGCCGTGTCCGGCTTGCCGACGCAGCAGTTTTGCTTCGAGGGCTTTCTCGCCGTGAGCGGCAAGACCCGCCGCGAGCACCTGCAGCGGCTGCGGGGCGAGACGCGCACCATGATCTTCTACGAAGCGCCGCACAAGCTGCTGCGCACACTCAACGACCTGCGCGACACGTTCGGTGGTGAGCGGGAGATCACGCTCGCGCGCGAACTGACAAAGCTGCACGAGCAGACGCTGCGCACGACGCTCGACGGCGCGGTGGCCTACTTTACCGAGACGCCGCCGAAGGGCGAATTCGTGCTCGTGCTGCGCGGCGCGCCCGAGCGCTCCGAGCCCGAGGTCACGGCCGAGCAGGCGCTGGAGATCGTGGCGCGCTACCGCAGCGAGGGCCGCGCGCTCAAGGAGGCGTGCAAGCTCGCCGCCGCCGACACCGGCTTCGGCAAAAACGAATTGTATCAGATGGCGCTCAACATCTGAGCATGATGGAATCGGTTCCTATCTCAAAATTATTTTGATTTTTGGCGAAAAAAGTCCCCTGACCTGAGGTCAGGGGACTTTTTTCAGCTCCGCTCAGAGCTTTTCGTTCATGGCGCGGATGCAGTCGGGGCAGATGTTCTTGCCCTTGTAGTTGATGATGTCCTTCGCGTTGTCGCAGAAGATGCAGGCCGGCTGATACTTGCGCAGGATGATGGACTCACCATCCACGAAGATCTCGATGCGGTCCTTCTCCTCGATGCCGAGTGTTCTTCTCAGCTCAATGGGAAGCACGATACGGCCGAGCTCGTCTACTTTTCTAACAATACCGGTAGATTTCATAAATGTGTCCTCCAATACGTATGGGATAAGGGAAAGGATGACTCAAAAATCATTCATTTCAACAACTGCATTATACCAAAGGTTGTCAAAATGTCAACGGATTCGACAAACGTTCACAGCTAATTTACGCTTTTCTACCATTTGCATATTTTGGTTCCCTTGCGCATAATATGTTTTTGTGAATAATCACCGAAAACTTAAAATTTTTTATAGAAAGGAGCGACCACGATGGCATTGTCCCGGATATGGGTCAGCATGATATGCGTCGCGCTGGCCTTCGGCGCGGCGTCCGGACGCGGTGCGCAGCTCGGCGCAGCGGCGGCGCAGGGCGTACAGCAGGCTGTGGATTTCTGCCTGACGGTTGGCGGTATGATCTGCCTGTGGTCGGGCGTGATGGAGCTCATGCGGCGCTGCGGCATCGCAGGCGGACTGTCGCGGCTGCTGCGGCCTGTGCTGCGGCGGCTGTTCCCACACGCCGCGCGCGATGTGCAGGCGCTCGATGCGCTGAGCATGAACGTGAGCGCGAATCTGCTCGGGCTCGGCAACGCAGCGACACCGGCCGGTGTGCGCGCGGCCCAGGCAATGGCGCGCGAGCTGCACGGCGACACCGCCAGCGACGAGCTGTGCCTGCTTGTGGTGCTCAACACGGCCTCGATCCAGCTGCTGCCGGTCACGATCGCCGCCGTGCGCGAGGCAGCGGGCGCTGCCGTGCCGTTCGACATTCTGCCCGCCGTGTGGGTGAGCTCGCTCTGCTCGGTCACGGCGGGGCTGCTGACCGGAAAGGTGCTCGCGCGCATATGGCCGTGAGCGAGGTGCTGACGCTGACCGTGCCGCTGCTGCTGGCCGGAGTCGGACTCTGCGGCGTGCTGACCGGGACGGATGTGTTCTCTGCGCTGACTGACGGCGCGCGCGACGGGCTGAAAACCGTCATACGCATCTTCCCTGCGCTTGTAGCGCTGCTGACCGCCGTGAGTATGCTGCGCGCATCCGGCGCGCTCGAGGCGCTCACGCGGCTGTGCGCGCCCATACTGGCGCGGCTCGGCATCCCGCCCGAGACAGCGATGCTGCTGCTCGTGCGGCCGATCAGCGGCAGCGGTGCGCTGGCCGCCGCAAGCGACATCATCCAGACCTACGGCGCAGATTCCCGCATCGGGCGCACCGCCGCCGTCATGCTCGGTTCCACCGAGACGACGTTCTACGTGCTGGCAGTCTATTTCGGCGCATGCGGCATCCGGCACAGCCGCTGGGCGATCCCCGCCGCCATCGTCGCCGACGTGACCGGCTTTGTCACGGCCGCGGCGCTGGTGCGCTGTCTCTGGGGTACATAGGCGGACGACAAAGTGCACAAAAGCAGACGGCGAGGTTGATATTTTCTTGACAAAACGCCTATTTTGAAAAAATACGCACTTTTTGCTTTACAACGCCGACGGAATGTGTTATAAAATAATCACGTTAGTTAATAAATTAACTCAACGTTCTTCCGATTTCTTTTCTTTTCTCTTCTTATTTTTGCTCTCTCGACAGCAACGTGTCGCCACTCTCCGGCGGCACGTTGTTGCCGTTTTCGGGCCGATACGAACAAGCTGCCCTCCCCCGCATACGCGGGAGAGGGCAGCTTGTGTTTGTACGAATCACATTTTTTCCGGTGCGGTCACGCCGATGATGCCCAGACCGATCTCGAGCACGCAGCGCGTCGCGTCGGCCAGCTTCAGGCGGGCGTCGCGCACGAGGGGCTCTGCGTCCTTGATGCGGCAGACATTGTAGAAGCGGTGGAAACGCGCGGCCAGCTCCGTCACATAGCGGTTGATGCGGCTGGGATCGTAATCGCGCGCAGCGAGGTGGATCTCTTCCGGGAGCATGGCGAGCTGCTTGATGAGCTCGCGCTCCTGCGGCGCCGAGAGCAGCGCTGCGTCGACATCCGCAGCGGCAGGCACGGTGCAGCCGCTCTCCGCCATGGCAGCCAGCAGCGTGCAGATGCGCGCGTGCGCATACTGGACGTAGTAGACGGGGTTTTCGCTGTCCTGCCGCACGGCGAGGTCGAGGTCAAACTCCAGATGCGTGTCCGGCTTGGCGTTGAAGAAGAAGCGGCAGGCGTCCACGCCGATCTCGTCCATGAGGTCGGCGAGCGAGAGCGCCTTGCCCGTGCGCTTGGAGACCTTGACGATCTCGTCGCCGCGCATGAGGCGCACCATCTGCATGATGAGGAAATCGAGCTTGCGTCCCTCAAGGCCGAGTGCGGGCGCGCGCATGGTCGCGGCAAAGCGGATGGCGTGGCCGTGATGATCGGCGCCCCAGACGTCGATGACGCGGTCAAAGCCGCGCTCGATGAACTTATTGCGGTGATAGGCGATGTCGACCGCGTAGTAGGTATAAAAGCCGTTCGAGCGGCGCAGGACCTCGTCCTTATCGGCGCCGAGGTCGGTGTTGCGCAGCCAGAGCGCGCCGTCCTTTTCATACGTCAGGCCGGCATCCGTGAGCAGCTGCACGGTCTCGGCCACGTAGCCGGAGCTATGCAGGCTGCTCTCGAGGAACCACTGGTCAAAGTGGATGCGGTAGCGCTCAAGGTCGCGCTGCATGCGCGCGATGTTGTACGGCAGACCGAAGGCCACGAACGCCGCACAGCGCTCGGCGCTCGGCACAGTGAGGTACTTGTCGCCGTCACGCTCGTAGATGAGCTTGGCGAGCGCCTTGATGTCGTCGCCGTGGTAGCCGTTGTCCGGGAATTCGACCGCGTCCTCACCCTCGATGAGCTGGAGGTAGCGCGCCTCGATGGACTTGCCGAACAGGTCGACCTGATTGCCGGCGTCATTGACATAGAACTCACGCCAGACATTGTAGCCCGCGCGCTCGAGCACGGACGCGAGCGCGTCGCCGAGCACACCGCCGCGCGCGTTGCCGATCGTCATGGGGCCGGTGGGGTTGGCGGACACGAATTCCACCATGACCTTCTCCCCGTGACCGTCGTCCACGCGGCCGTAGTCCGCGCCGGAGCTCTCGACGGCGGACAGCACGTCCTGATACCACTTGTCGGACAGGCGGAAGTTCAAAAAGCCCGGGCCTGCCACCTCAACGCCGGAAAACCACGAGCCGCCGAGCTCCATGTGCGCAATGAGCGCCTCGGCGATCTTGCGCGGCGCCATGTGCATGGTCTTGGCCGATGCCATGGCATGGTTTGCGGCAAAGTCGCCGTTGGCGGTATCCTTCGGCTGCTCAACGCTGCCGCGGATCTCCGCGCCCTCGGGCAGCTCGCCCGCGGCGACGGCACGCAGATATGCTTCCCGGATGCACGCATCCACAGCGGCGCGTGCCTGTTCGATTCGATTGGCCATAATCAGTTACCCTCTATTCTATAATCTTTATTGTTCTCTGACGGTGATCTTAAGCCGGTTGCGGTTGGCGCAGGCATGGTCAAAATCCACAACGTACAGCAGCTCCAGCACGCCGCCGCGCTCGCCGAGCGTGGAGCGGTAGCGCTGCGTTTCCAGTCCGACCGTACTCGTGCCGTACGGCGTCTGGTACAAAAACGTGTTGCGCGTGCCGGAGGCAAAGACCATCCGGCTCGTGACAGTGCCGGTGCGCTTGAGCACGGCGTTTGACGGCGTAAAGGTGATGGTGGTGAGCGTACCGGCCATGCCGGTCAGCTCGCTCTCGGGATAGGTGAGCATACCGCAGCCGTCGACGCAGCTATACTCCCCGTCGGTCGAAAACTGCACCTGTTCGTCCGGCTCCTGCTCCAGAACATCCGCCTGAGAGCCCTCGATCGTGATAACGACCTGCATATGCCGCCTCCTTTGCATAATTGTGCGATTCTATTACTATATACTGTTTTGTCCAACTTCGCAACAGAAAAATGGTGTAGAATTTCCCGTCACCGTTTGCTATAATGGTAGCACAAGCGCATCCGCCGCCGTCCGCTGCGGATGCCAGCCATTTTTCGGGGGCGCTGCTCCCGTCGGGAGGGATGACCAGATGAACATTGAACTCACCGACAAGGAGTTCCGGCGGCTGCTGGATCTCGTCTATATCGGCAACTGGATCCTCAACTCCACGCGCGAGAAAGACCGGTTTGAGGACTATGATATTTTGCAGGAGAAGCTCTTTGCGCTGTGCGCCAGAAACGGCATGAGCGCGCTCATCTCCCGCTGGCAGGGGCATATCTTCCCCTCGCAGGCATACGAAAACGGCGGCATCCATGAGGCCATCGCCGACTATGAGGACGCCGTGTTTTTCGACATTCTGGCCGAGGAGCTCGCGCGGCGCGATCTCGGCTGTCTCGACGGCGAGCCCGCCGACCTGACCGAGCTCAACGCGCGCATGGATGAATACATGGATGAGTTTGAAAAGTCCGGCGTGGAAAATCTGGTGATCGAGGCGTGAGCACGCGCACGATCGAGACGCCCATCGGCGCGCTGACGCTCACCGCGTCGGCGGACGCCATCACAGCCGTCCGCTTCGGCGCGCAGGATGCGTGGGACGCTTCGGCGCTGCTTGATGCAGCCGAGGCGCAGCTGCACGAATATTTTGCGCGCACGCGGCGCACGTTTGACCTGCCGCTCGATCCGCGCGGTACGGCGTTCGAGCTGCGCGTGTGGGCGGCGCTGCGCACGATCCCCTACGGCGAGACACGCAGCTACGGCGCGATCGCCGCCGCCATCGGCAGCCCGCGGGCAGCGCGCGCCGTCGGCATGGCAAACCACCGCAACCCGCTGCCGATCCTTATCCCCTGCCACCGCGTCATCGGTGCGGACGGCTCGCTCACGGGCTATGCCGGCGGGCTGGAGACAAAGCGCCGCCTGCTGGCGCTGGAAGGGATCACACATTTAAAATAAATAACCGATCGAATAACCGATCGAAAACGCGGCCGCCGGAAAAATCCGGCGGCCGCGTTGTTTTTTCATAGCGCATAGTTTTCGCGTGTGCGGTCATACTGTGCGCAGGAGATGAGGACAATGCGCATGAGCAGCGACGAATATGCGGCCTTTGTCGACTCGCTCTCGCCGCGCTCGCCCATCTGGGGCGATCTGCTGCGCGCGGGGCTGGTCGGCGGCGCGATCTGCACGCTCGGGCAGGCGCTGACAGACCTGTACACAGCCTGCGGCGCAGCGGCGGAAACGGCGTCGGCATGGTGCTCGATCACGCTGGTGTTTCTCGGCGCGCTGCTGACGGGGCTGGGCGTTTACGACGATCTGGCGCGCTTTGCCGGAGCGGGGTCGCTGGTGCCGATCACGGGGTTTGCCAACGCCGTCGTATCACCGGCGCTGGAATTCAAGACCGAGGGGCTCGTCACGGGCACGGCGGTGAAGATCTTCACGATCGCAGGACCGGTGATCGTCTACGGCATCGGCGCAAGCGTGGTCTACGGGCTGATCCTCGCCGTATGCGGCATCCACTGACAAGGAGGATAATATGAACGATCACAAAAACGGCGGGCGCAAGCCCGCGCCGGTGCCGACCGGGCACGATCAGCGCGCGGCGGCGCGCGACCACAGCGTCCCGCACGGCAACCGGAAAAACGACGCCGTCCCGCCGAGCAAGGCGCACGCGCCGGACGGTATCTCCGGCTACTGGGAATAAGGACGCCCGGCTTGAATGGGAGTGTTTGCTTTTTCCGGCACATGGCGCAAACCGGAAGGCCGTCGATGATCGGCAGTCACTTCCAATTACCGCCCCAGCTTCCGTGGAAAACTTCTGGGCAGCGGGGGAGCTCGAGGGGGCGAAGCGCCCGCCTTGAATGGGGGCATTTGCTTTCGTCCATGCTCCGCATAGGCAAAAGCAGCCGCTGAGTTTGCCAAAGAACCTCGTAGAGTTTCGCCAATGGCACGGCGAAAGAAAGTCCGATCATTTTCTTCGGCGACATGTGCGGCGAAGAAAATACTTCTCGGCCTGCAAACGTGCGCGCCGGCCGCCTCCGGCGGGCAGCGCGTGCGCTGCAGTCAGGCCGCAAACCCCTCTGTCAAAAAGGATTCCTTTTTGACAGACTCAAAAGCGGCCGCTGAGTGATCAGCGGCCGCTTCGGTTTTCTATGGTATGGCTTACTTCTTGGCAAGACCCTTCTGACGGGCATACTCGGCAGCGCCCAGAGC